>Ga0114980_10000026_pt1 | contig 90498 bp, 69 predicted proteins | sample S_140806_EF_Meta_FD_87018 | JGI IMG/M metagenome (GOLD analysis project Ga0114980, IMG submission 87018) | Freshwater microbial communities from Lake Simoncouche, Canada to study carbon cycling - S_140806_EF_MetaG | ecosystem: Environmental > Aquatic > Freshwater > Lake | place: Lake...
CGACTTTATCAGGAGTTGAGGCGGTCTTCGCACACCAGTCACAGTAAGAACTACCGCGACACGATTATCCTTTTGGTGACTTTCCCTTCTGCTGTTGCAAGTTCTACAAAGTAGAGACCGGGTTGTTGGCCACTCAAATCAATGCTGTTTGGAATGGGTTCTAAATCTGTGGCTTTATGTTCTTCTACAGTTGAACCCAAAGTATTGTAAACTACTAGTGAGAGCAAAGAAGCTGTGTCTGCATTCACTTTGAAAACGCCCGTGCTTGGATTCGGGAAAATTTCTGTGGCGTTAAGGTTAGGCTTCTTGTCGGCACTACTACGCATGTGTTCTGTATTCTTTTTCACGGGTTCGCTTTTCACCACATTATCTGGAACAAACACAGTGCTCATTTTAAAATCGTCGAGCCAAACACCTGAGTTTTCATTCGGATTCATCGCGCGAACAGAGATATATTTGCCATTCTCAGTTGCAGTGAAACGAATCACAGTTTCTTCCCACGCATTCGCCGGAATTGAACTCGAGGCTACAGTATAAAACACTTGACCGGCGGTAGAGTCATTGGTGCTTAATCCTAGTTCAAGATTTGAAGGAATAATTCTTCCTCTTGTCCAGAAAGAAAGTGAATACTGATTGCCTTTCACGAGCGGTTGCATGAGCTCGAGCGTAACGGCTTCAGATCGCACGTCAGTTGCAACGTTTGTAGCAAGACCAATAAACCAGTTTCCTTCTTTGGCATCACCTTGTCCGCAGTTTGTGCTGGCAATGTCAGGACGACGAAAACTTCCAAAGGCTTTTGTGTTTTTTACGTTTGCATTGAACACCGGAACAGAGGCGTTAATCAAACATAAATTTCCATTTTTCTCAAAACTTCCGTTGAGAAAATCCTGTCCGCTCAAAGCGGCAGGTACGGGCAATGCCAAAGCAAATGCCGCGATACGCAAGAAGTGTAGCTGTTTCATAGTGTGCGAGAGATGTGTGAAACTTCTTGTGGTGCTGTTACTGTTATAACTCGGTCGAGGCAAAAAAGTTACATGGACTGGTTACAAAAGAAAGTGCAATGTGTGTGCCAGAATGCTTGGAAGTGCTAAAATCAGCCAAATTCAACTGAAATGAAAGTTATATTGGTGGTCGGCCCAGCATGCAAAATGGCGCTAAAAGGCATGAGCTGATGCGGAAGTTGATAGGGTCAAGCCCAAGAAGTTAACATGGATAGTGCATCGAAGCGCGTACATGTAATATAAGGTAAAGGTTCGCGCTTCTTCTTATATCACGTTAAAAAATAATTGATGCAACGTCGGTTTTGTGTAAATACAGACAGGTATCATCATGTTCGCATAACGTTTGCCTAAAGTCCTGATGACGCATCAATCGGAATTTTGGGTTCGAAAAAAACGAACCATATCATGCGCAAATTTTTATCTATTCTGGCCGTCTCGCTTACTGTTGCAGCACATGCACAGCTTGGACCGGGATTAATTATTTCCGAAGTACTTGCTAATCCTGCAGGAACAGATTCTCCATTCGAATTTGTGGAGATGGTGGCTACACGTTCAATCAATTTTGCAACAACTCCTTACACGGTAATTGCGTGTAACAATGGTAATGGAACTACTCTTGGATGGATTAACGGAGTAGCGATCACTTATGCATTTGAAATCACATCAGGCTCTGTAGTTGCCGGCGATGTTGTTTATGTTGGCGGATCGTCAATGGCCGTTACCGGAACTATTTTGAGGTCCATCAACACAGGAACTACAAATGGTGATTTGTATGGCGCTTTCAATACAGGCGGAGTAATTGGTAATGGCGGAACAAATGCGGATGGTATTGCAGTTTTCGCGAATCCCGTTGCGTCTATCACTAGTTCAACAGTTCCTGTAGACGCAGTATTCTACGGTACTGCCATTGGAACTGCATTGGTGAATACTGGATTGAACGGTTATCAGATGCCAGTTAATGATATGTATCCTGGCGGGAAATTGCAATCAACCAGTTTGCTTGCTCCGGATCCGGCATCAGCTCAATATCTTTTCGCTACCGGTACATTTAACCCAACTACTGGAGCATTTACTACAGGAAGAACGTGGGCGAATACTGCAACTCTTACGAGCGCAACAACAAGCGTTACCCTTTCAAGTGTAGGAACAACACCGGCTCTAACATTTGCTGCAACACATGCAACAGTTAATGAGAATGCCGGAACCGCATCAATTACCATTAACGTTACAGGATCTAATAATGGACAAGCTGTATTTACATTGGGCGCTTTGCCTTATTCTACTGCAGTAGGTGCAGATTACACTTCTAATCCCGTGACCGTAACAATTGCTGCAGGAGTTTCGGGTCCACAGGTAGTAACTGTTCCAATTGTTGACGATGCAACAGCGGAAAAGGACGAATACATCGCATTCTATTTCACAGGATTGTATAACTGCACAGGTTCAGCAACCGCGGTTTACTATTTGTATATTAAGGACAATGACACACCTTCCGCTGTAGCTACGAACGAGCTTTTCCTTGACTCATTGTCTACTTTCTCTAATGGAGTAGCCGGAACAAACTCCGCAGAAATCGTTGCACACGATCCTTCAACTCAACGTTTGTATATCGCGAACAGTATCGGAGCTAAGTTGGATATCGTGAACTTCAGCAACCCTTCGAATCCCACTTTGATCACTAGTATTAACATCAGCACTTATGGAAATATCAATAGTGTTGCTGTGAACGATAGCGTTGTTGCAATGGCAATCGAGAATTCAACCAACCCGCAAGATTCAGGTAAAATTGTTTTCCTTAACTATAATGGCGTTTTCATTAAACAAGTAAAAGTGGGAGCAATGCCGGATATGATCACTTTCAATCATGCCGGTACAAAAGTTATTACTGCTTGTGAAGGTGAACCAAACACTGCGTATACCAACGACCCTGATGGTTCCGTTTGTATTGTGGATATTTCAGGTGGTGTAGCTAACGTTACTCAATCGAACGTAACATTTGTAACATTCAATTCTTTCAATGGACAAGAAGCATCATTGCGTGCTCAGGGAATCCGAATCTATGGTGTATCGGGTATTGCATCTAAAGATTTCGAACCGGAATACGTTACACTATCTGATAACGACTCTATCGCTTGGGTTACGTTGCAAGAGAACAATGCGATTGCAGTAATAAACATGCAAACGAATCTTATTACTCAGTTGATTCCTTTGGGTTATAAAAACTACATGACAGGTCCAGCTGCACTTGATGCTTCGGATCAAACAAGCGCTATCAACCTCATGAATGCTCCTGTTTACGGAATGTATCAGCCGGATGCGATCAGCCATTATTCTGTAGGAAATCAGATTTACCTGATCACCGCAAACGAAGGTGATTCACGTGCATACACCGGACTAAACGAAGAATCACGCATCAGTGCGATGAATCTGGATGCAACAGCGTTTCCATACGCAACGCAAATGAAGCAGAACACTTTCCTCGGTCGTCTGAACGCAACAAACAAGTTGGGAGACACTGATAATGATGGTGACTTTGATCAGCTCTACGTATACGGTGGTCGTTCATTCTCCATTTGGAATGGAACAACCGGATCTCAGGTTTACGATAGCAATGATCAACTCGAACGCACTACGGCTAATCACCCGATTTACGGACCATTGTTCAACATGAGCAATGCAGTAGGAGCTGGGGTAGCGAAAAACAGAAGTGATGATAAAGGACCTGAACCGGAAGGAACAGCTGTCGGAAATATCAACGGAGAACAATATGTATTCCTTGCACTCGAACGTATCGGTGGTGTAATTACTTACAATGTCAGCAATCCGATTGCACCAACTTATACAGGGTATTACAATCACCGTACTGTGACCGGAGGTCCTGATCGTGGAGCTGAAGGTATTATTTACATTGCAGATTCATTGTCGCCAAACGGAAACGCAATTGTTATTGCAGCAAACGAAATTTCAAGCACGCTCAGTATTTTCCAAGTAACTACTTGCGCTCAACGCTCCGGCGTAGCAGTAACGCCTTCAACGCCATTGCCTGTGTGCGCTGGGAATACAGTCACACTTACAGGAACAACTGTTAGCAACACAACTTATCAGTGGTATATGAACGGTAGTCCAGTTGTTGGTGCAAATACTGCAACTTACACTGCAAACGCAACCGGGAATTATCAGTTGATGATTACAAATACAACAAATGCTTGCTCCGGAAAAACAGACTTCGTGAATGTAATCGTGAATCCTGCTCCTATAGTTACTGCTACTTCAACAGTTACTGCAGTTTGCGCTGGATCATCAGCAACTTTGAATGGTGCAGGAGCTGCAACATATAACTGGATGCCGGGTAACTTGAGCGGTTCTTCAGTTGCTGTAACACCTTCGGTTGCTACTACCTATACAGTGACAGGAACAACTGCTGCAGGATGTACAAACACATCTACAATTTCCATTGCAGTAAATACACTGCCAACTGTAGCAGCAACTACAACTCCTTCTTCTATCTGTAACGGATCTTCCGCATCATTAGCGGGAAGCGGTGCTTCTACATATGCTTGGATGCCAGGGAATTTATCAGGGTCATCTGTTTCTGTATCTCCGACAACAACTACAACTTACACGATCACAGGAACAGATGCATTGGGTTGCGTAAATACTTCAACTGTTAGTGTTACTGTACTTACTCGTCCTACTGTTACTGCTACCAGCCTTGTTAATACTGTTTGTAATGGTAACGCTGCGACACTTAATTCAAGTGGTGCATCTACTTACAACTGGCAGCCTATAAACAGCAACGGTGCTTCCGTATCAGTAACTCCTTCTGCTAATACAACTTATACTGTTACAGGAACAGCGAGCAATGGTTGTACAAACACAGCAACCATTACTATTGCAGTGATTGCTTCTCCAACGGTTGCCGCTACAACCGCTAACCCAATAGTATGCAGTGGAAATGCCGCAACATTGAGTGGAACAGGGGCGGTGAATTACACGTGGTTCCCCGGTTTGTTGACAGGCCAAAACGTTAGCGTATCTCCTGCAACAACTACAACTTATACATTAACAGGATACAATACCAGCGGCTGCACGAACAGCGCCACAGTTACTGTTGTTGTAGATGCTTCTCCGGTCTTGACTGCATCAGGTACTACGGCAATTTGCGAAGGTTCTTCATCAGCACTCAGCGTTTCCGGTGCATCTACTTACACATGGATGCCAGGTTCACTGAATGGGAGCTCCGTAACTGTTCAACCTTCAGCTAGTGAAACGTACACAGTTACTGGTGTGGCTGCAAACGGCTGTTCTGATTCAACTACAATTTCTGTTACTGTAAATCCTAATCCGGTTGTTGCACTGACTGCTGCAAACGATACGGTATGTTCTATTGACGGATCAGTGTTGTTGACTGGTTCACCTGTTGGCGGTGTTTACTCCGGTAACAGCGTTTCAGGAAGCAATTTCAATCCTTCAACTGCACCGATAGGAGTCAATACAATTGATTATGTCTATGTAGATGCTAACGGTTGTTCGGATAGTGCTTCAACAACTATCCTTGTGGATATCTGTACTGGCATAGAGAACAGTGTTGCTGAAACAATTACAGCTTATCCAAATCCGTTCAGCGACAACCTTACAATTCGTTCTTCAGATGTAATTGAATACGTTGAAGTGTATAGTGCAAGCGGTCAGTTGCTGATTTCGCAAACGGCACAGTCTACCTCAACAGAGTTGAACATGAGTGGTTTTGAAAGTGGAATTTATTTTATTCGTGTGATCAGCGCAAAAGGTACATCTGTGATTTCAGTGACACGGATGTAACGAATATTTCAGGTTTAAGGTCCTGAAATTATTGATCAGTTTGAATGCGCAAGCCTTGCAGAAATGCAAGGCTTGCGCATTTTTGTTAATACCACTTTATTTGATTTGAGTTGTGGCAGAAAAAAAGCTCGGAAGTGATTCCGCGCTTTTTTAAAATCGTCTAAAACTGAATAACGTTTAACTATTCAAACGCATTGAATCCTGTAACATCCATTCCTGTAATCAGCAAGTGGATATCGTGTGTTCCTTCGTAGGTAACAACAGATTCCAGGTTCATCATGTGACGCATGATCGGATATTCACCTGTGATACCCATTCCGCCTAGCATCTGGCGTGCGTTACGTGCGATGGTCAAGGCCATGTCTACGTTGTTACGCTTCGCCATTGAAATTTGCGCCGGTGTTGCACGGTTTTCGTTTTTCAGAACACCGAGTCTCCAGCAAAGCAATTGCGCTTTCGTGATTTCAGTAATCATCTCAGCCAATTTCTTTTGTTGCAATTGGAATCCTCCGATTGGCTTACCGAACTGAATACGCTCTTTCGAGTAACGCAAGGCTGTGTCGTAACAATCCATTGCAGCTCCGAGTGCACCCCAAGAAATTCCGTAACGTGCAGAGTTCAAACAACCCAGAGGTCCTTTTAATCCGCGAATAGTAGGGAAGATATTTTCTTTCGGAACTTTCACGTTATCGAAAACAAGTTCACCGGTTGCTGATGCACGCAATGACCATTTTCCATGTGTTTCCGGCGTAGTGAATCCTTCCATTCCGCGTTCTACCACAAGACCGTGGATGATACCTTCTTCGTTCTTCGCCCAAACCACTGCTATGTCTGCGAATGGTGCGTTGGAGATCCACATTTTTGCTCCGTTAAGAATAACGTGATCTCCCGCGTCTTTGAAGTTGGTTAACATTCCTGCAGGATTTGATCCGTGATCAGGTTCTGTTAATCCGAAACAACCGATCATATCACCGGAAGCCAACTTTGGCAAGTATTTTTTCTTCTGTTCTTCTGATCCGTAAGCATAAATAGGATACATCACTAATGAACTCTGTACCGAAGCAGTTGAACGAATTCCTGAATCACCACGCTCAAGTTCCTGCATGATCAATCCGTAAGAAATCTGATCGAGACCCGGTCCTCCGTATTCTGCGGGAATGTATGGTCCGAAAGCACCGATTTCACCGAGACCTTTAATGATCTGTTTCGGGAAGGCAGCGCGTTGTGCGTAATCTTCAATGATCGGAGAAATTTCTTTTTTCACCCAAGCGCGAGCTGTATCGCGAACGAGTTTATGTTCGTCGGTGAGGAGTTCATCCAGCAAATAGTAATCCGGTGCCTGAAACTGATCAGTTGCCATAAGAGCGATTTTTGTGATTCTTTGACCTTTGATGGTCGGGCTGCAAAAATAGGGAAAACATTTGCTGAACTTGAAATTTTGTAGTGTTCTTATAGACTGATTATCAATTTGTTAATTTGAAGCCCAAAAGATTGATCAAGCCGTTTGGATGCTGGAGAAATCTCGACCTATATTTGTACCTACAGTAAAGTTGTTCTGCCGACCTCACTTTTCAAGCATTTTTGAAAGTATGGCAAGATGATTGTTGAACGTTAGTCAAACACAAGCACACATGAAAAAGACAATTGCCATCCTTGCACTCATCCTGGTTTCAGGAACGATGATGTTCGCACAAGGAATTTATCAAGGGAAAAAGAATAACATTGGATTCTATTCACACACTGCAATGGAAGATATCAGCGCAACTGATACTCTTGCTACGATGTTGTTGAATTCAAAAACAAATCAGGTTATTGCGAGCGTGGATGTACGCGGCTTCCGTTTCTCAAGTCCGCTCATGGAAGAGCACTTCAATGAGAATTACATGGAAACCAACAAGCCGGGTCCGAAAGATGCGAAAGGAAACGTAACGTATCCAAATCGGATGGCAACGTTCAATGGCAAGATCAACGAAACAATTGATTACACCAAAGATGGTACATACAACGTAACCATGACGGGTGATCTTACTGTTCACAATGTGAAGAAACCTCGCACTATCAATGCAACTTTGGTGATCAAAGGCGGTGTAATAACTATGGATTGCAAATTCAACATCTTACTTGTTGATCATGACATTAAAGTGCCTACTGCAGTAGGACAGAAAATTGCTGAGAGCATTGAAGTAACTGTGCATTCAGAAATGTCTGCAACGAAGAAGAAATAATTGATTTGAACATCTGATGAAGAGCCACAGTTATCTGTGGCTCTTTTGTTTTCAACATATTCTTTGCTGCACGAGTGCTCTGCTATCTTTGTACTATTAGTCTCACTAGTAAATGCTCAGTTTGTCATTCGTGTTGTTTTATCTTCAACTGCATCCGGGGTCCGGGAAATGGCTGACTGATTCTGTAACTGTGTTTGAACCAAAACTCATTACGAATCCTCCTGGAGGAATTTGGATACACGTTTTGTTATTCGTGAGCTTTACCATGCTTGTGTTCCTTCGCGTGTTTGATTTTCGACGACTTGTTGCATTGCTGCAGGGATTTGTTCGCGCGTCATCCGTAGGCACACTCTATCGCGAAGAGTCTGCGCTTTCCAGTAGAGTCTCATTTTTTCTGCTGCTCAATTTTATCATCATGTCCTCACTCTTTGCTTGGCAAACATTTGGAGTAGTTTTCACAAATTATCCCGCTCCTACTGATTTCTTGTGGATTGCACTTGCAATTGTTGGCGCTTATATGATTAAAATTATTTCTACTCGTTTACTTGGATTCGTTTTTGAAGTGCGTGAAGCAGCCCAAGAGTATGTCTATAACATCGTGTTGTTCAATAAGACGGTCGGACTGTTTTTGTTCCCAATTACGCTCTGTTTGGCCTATGCGCACCAAATACCGCAAAATTGGCTGGTTGGAGTTGGGATCGTTTCTTGGTCTATTGTATTGTTATACAGGCTTTTACGTCTTTCCTGGATAGGACTTTCCGTAAGAGGAGTTTCCTTATTCTATATTATTCTGTACCTTTGCACCCTTGAAATATTACCCTTTGTCGTTATAGTAAAGGTGCTTGTTAGAACAAATTAACGGCCCTAAAACACTGTTAAAGTGGCAGCTGCAAAAAACAATGACTTGAAGGTCAAAAGCATATTGGTGACTCAGCCTAAACCTGAGACCGATAAATCCCCCTACGCGGATCTTCAGAAGAAGTACAATTTAAAAATTGACTTCAGGGAGTTTATCCATGTGGAAGGCGTTGCTGCACAAGATTTCCGTCAGCAACGCGTAAACATTGCTGAACACACAGCTGTGATTCTTACTTCACGTAATGCCGTAGATCACTTCTTTCGTATCTGTGGTGAAATGCGCGTAACGGTTCCAGATACAATGAAGTACTTCTGTATTTCTGAATCTACTGCATATTATCTACAGAAGTATGTTCAGTATCGCAAGCGAAGAATCTTCCACGGTAAGGCGACGATCAATGAATTGATTGATATCATCAAGAAGCACAAGGACGATAAGTTTCTTTATCCGTGTACAGATGTGCACAAAGAAGATATTCCGGAGATACTTGATAAGCACAAGATCAGTTATTCAAAGGCTGTTTTGTACCGTACGGTGTGCAGTGATTTGAGTGATCTGGCGGAAGTTTTTTACGATGTATTGGTGTTCTTCAGTCCTTCTGGAATAACTTCTTTGTACAAGAACTTTCCGAAGTTCAAGCAGAATAAAACCCGTATCGCAGCATTTGGTCCAGCAACAGCAAAAGCAGTGGAAGAAGCGGGTTTGCGTCTTGATATTCATGCGCCGAAAGCCGGAACACCTTCAATGACTATGGCACTTGAAGAATACATCAAGGCAGTCAATAAGAAGTAAGCTTACTGGTTGTCGATTCTTCTGCTCACGGCTTATTTAGGTCATCGCACTTTCGCTACAAAAGAGCATCCAACCCGGAACCCAAAACAGTTTAACGCGAACTTTCCATGGCGAACACATTTCATAAGGAAGAGCGACTGTCTGGAATAAAATCCTTCGAAGATTTGATGGCTTCGGGCTCTTCATTCTTCGTGCATCCGTTTCGTATTATCTGGATGCCTGTTCAACAAGAGCAAGCATATCCTGCACGAGTTGCATTTGCAGTGTCTAAGCGAAATTTCAAAAGTGCAGTGAAGCGCAATCGCATCAAGCGTATTCTAAGGGAATCGTATCGTTTGCACAAGCATGAACTGTATTCGGCCTTGGAATTAAAGAGTGTTAAAATCGCGCTCTTGTATGTGTATACGCAGAAGGAACTCCCTTTGCGTGCCGAAGTAGAGGGTAAAATAATCTTATCTTTACAACGTTTGAAAAAGGCGGTGGATGCAGCAAGTAAGTCCGATTAAGACAAATATCATTCGTCGGTTTTTTACTGCAATGATGATTGGAATGATCCGATTTTATCAAAGCGCAATATCTCCTCATCTTACACCTTCCTGTCGTTATACCCCGAGTTGTTCGCAATATGGTGTTGAAGCTATACAAAAACACGGGCCATTAAAAGGCGGATGGTTAGCTTTGAAAAGAATACTCCGTTGCAATCCTTGGGGAAAGCACGGTCACGATCCGGTACCCTAATCAATACGCTATGAGCATATTTCAAAAACTTCGCAAGTCGGCCCGCATTGTTGCAATTCCAGTTGCCCTCTCTTTAGGAGGCTTCGTTGGCTTCGCAGCTGCAGACGATAACGATGATCACATGTTTGAGATTTCAAAGAATCTTGAAATTTTCGGAACCCTTTTCCAACAGTTGAATAAGCTGTACGTGGATGAACCAAAGCCGGGTGAGTTGATGAAAATCGGCATTGATGCAATGTTGGCTTCTCTTGATCCTTACACGCAGTATATTTCTGAGGAAGAGATCGAGGATTACAGATATCAAACACAAGGCCATTACGGTGGTATTGGTTCATTGGTGCGCATGATTGGAAATAATATTGTGATTGCTGAACCGTATGAAGGTTTTGCTGCACAGAAAGCTGGACTCAAAGCCGGCGATGTGATTCTTGATGTGAATGGAACGAATTGCGAAGGGAAAGATTACGAGGCCGTAGGTAAATTGCTCAAAGGTCTTCCTGGAAGTGTAGCCGAAATCAAAGTGCAACGTCCTGGTGCGAAAGAGCCAATGACGTTCAAAGTGGTGCGTGAAGAAATTGAGCAAAAGAATGTACCCTACTATTCAATGCTGGAAGGCAACGTCGGTTACATCAAGTTGGAAGGGTTTATGGATGATGCTTCCAAAGAAGTTCGTGCGGCATTGATGGATCTGAAACAGCAAGGAGCTACTTCAATTTGTTTGGACTTGCGCGATAATCCGGGAGGACTCTTGCGCGAAGCAGTGAACATTGTGAATTTGTTCGTTGAGAAAAATCAGTTGGTAGTGACTATGCGCGGTCGCGTTGCAGAGTGGGACAAATTCTACAGAACAGATCAGAACCCGGTAGATCTTCAAATTCCATTGGTGGTGATGACCTCTCCGTGGTCTGCATCTGCTTCTGAAATTGTTGCGGGATCACTTCAAGATCTTGACCGTGCAGTAATCGTTGGTCAGCGTTCTTACGGTAAAGGACTCGTGCAACAAACAATGGGCTTGATTTACGGGTCACTTTTCAAAGTCACTGTTGCGAAGTATTACACGCCAAGCGGTCGTTGTGTACAATCGCTCGATTACTCTGAGCGCAACGCAGACGGAACCGTAAACCGATTCTCTGATTCACTCATCAAACAATTCAAGACCAAGAACGGGCGTATTGTTTGGGATGGTTTAGGCGTGATTCCTGATGTAGAAGTAGCAGAACGTAGCTACTCAGTTCTAGCAGAAACGCTGATGGTAAAATCGCACATCTTTAATTATGCAACGAACTATGCACTTGCGCATCCAACCATTGCGAAGTCGAGCGAGTTTCGTTTGAGCGACAAGGAATACGAGGAGTTCGTTACTTGGACAAAGACACAGAATTATGCGTATGTTACTAAGGAAGAAGCGGATCTCGACAAATTGCAAAAGCACTCTGCAAAATCAGGTTCATGGGGAATTCTTTCGGCAGAGCATGCCGCTTTGAAAAAGAAGATTGAAGAGTCGAAGCAAGATGATTTCACGGAGTTTAAATTCGAGATTAAAGTACTCCTTGAGGCTGAAATTTCTTCGCGCTACTACTACCAGAAAGGACGAGTTGGAGCTTCATTGAAAGACGATCCAGATTTGAAAGAAGCCCTTACTTTTGTGAGAGATACCAAGAAGTGGAAGAGTACTCTGACTACCATTGTTCAGAAAGAGAAGCCGAAGCAACGTATTGTTGAAGAGGACGGACACTAGCCTCGATAAATACTGATGGTTAAGGGCGCTGAAGAACTTCTCTGGCGCCTTTGCTATTGTATCGCGCCCTGATTAATGTGGGGTTAAACTATTTTTTTCTGTGGGCACAATGTTTTTGCAGGAAGTTCGTTCCCGCGGACTTCAACATCTTCTACGTAAATTCGCGCTGCACCATTATCCATGAATTTTACTTTCGGGAGACAATACCATCGCTGGCTCTATTTTATGGGGCTCATGCTCATTGCTGCAGGACTTTCAACTTCGAAAGTTGTGTTAAGCATTGGTACGATTTGGATTGGAGTAAACTGGATTTGGGAGGGTAATTATAACGCGAAGTTTCGTCTGCTGCTGGCTCGGAAATCTGTATTAGTTATCATTTCAATTTTCTTCGTCCACTTAATTGGGCTTTTGTGGACATCCGACTTTCATGATGGTTTTCGGGATGTGCGAATAAAAATTCCGCTCCTGGTTATTCCGTTTGTGATAGGTACTTCCGAACCACTGAATAAAAAACAATTTGAGTCGTTATTGCTATTGTTTTCATTAGGAGTATTGGTTGCTAGCATTCGGACCTACCTCATTGCAAGTGGTCTTATTCACAAGAAAATTTTCGATCTGAGGCAGGCTTCTGATTTGGTTACGCTCATACGTTTGGCACTGTTTGCAGCACTTTCAATTTTCTTCTACGGAAGATGGTTTATTCGCAACAAGCATTGGTATATCCGCTTGGCTTGCGTAGTGTGCAGTGTTTGGTTGTTATTTTTTATGATCTATATGCAATCACTTACAGGTTTAGTAGTCCTTGTTTCATCGACTATTTTGATTGCATTCATCACGACTATTCATAATAAGAAACGCAATGCGATGCTGGCTATGCTGGCCATATTTGTCCTTGCACTTGGATATGGGGCCTATTCAATTGGCAAAGCCTATTCGGATTTTTATGCACTCAATGATCGTCCAGCTCCAAAATTACTCACTCATTCTGCAACAGGCAGACCATATGAGCAGCAGGTTCAAATTCCTATTTACGAGAATGGCAACAAAGTGATGGTGAATCTATGTTGGCAGGATATGATGATCGAGTGGAATAAGCGAAGTGAAGTTCCTTACTCCGACGGGCGTGATCGTAAAGGAGGCTATATTCAGTATACACTGGCACGGTATCTTGCTTCACGTAATTTGTCACGCGATTCTACTGGAATGTCAAAACTCAGTGATGCGGAGATTAGAGACATTGAGAAGGGATGCACTAACTATCGTGAAAAAGATCGGAATCCGCTCGAGAAAAGAGCTTATCAGGTTTTTTGGGAAACCTATAATTATTTCTCGGGTGGCGACCCAAGTGGAAGTTCAATTGCAATGCGTATGGAAGCTGTTAGCGCGGCTTTATACAGTATAGAGAAGCGACCATGGATTGGAGGAGGGACGGGTAGTCAGAATGTTGCATACTATGAGTATTATGCGCAATCAAAATCACGTTTGCATCAAAAGTATCGTTGGTTGCATGCGCACAATCAGTTCATTTCATTCGCTGTAACTTTTGGCATTCCCTTCGCTATATTCTTTGTTTTTGCCCTTTGGTGGCCCGCACGGAGTATGCACAGATGGAAAAGCTATTTGTACTTGGCGTTTTTTGTGATTGTTACATTGTCTTTCCTCGATGACGACACATTAGAAACGCAACAAGGCGTGGTGTTCTTTGCGTTCTTTAACGCACTTTTTCTATATGCTATGCCATTTCTGTCGTTGGTATTTCCTCCTGATTCACCGAAGAAAAATGTGGACGAAATAGAAGTTCCACCGAAAGCATAATCCATATGATTACTGGCATTAGCGCCTTCAATGCATAAGGATTGATTACGTTATTTCGCAGATACGGAGGGAAAAGATCTGTTGGCGACAAGGCCACAAGCATAAACGCAAGAATCATTAGAGTATTCCGCAAGGCATCTTTCTTGCCCGTAACGAACCACGTGGCTATACCCCCAAGCGCAATACAATACGTTGGTGACTCTGCTTTGTGATTGAATATCACCACCCAAATCAGTATCGAACACAAGTACACAAGGCGAAACTCAAAGTGTTTGAACTGCTGATAACGTACGAGCGGAAGTATTAATACGATGGCTCCGGGAATCAAGAAGAAAACATCCTCCGTTTTTATTCCAACGGTGCGCTCAAGTAATGTCATGAATGAGAAGTTCTGCGCATGTGAAGGGTCATTACCAACGAGCTCAAACCAACTGTGGTATTGCATCATCAATGTATCCCACGACATTACCAGTAGTGGAAGAAAGGCGAGAACGACTAGGAAAACAATTCCTACAATTACGGCTTTAAACTTGTTCGGGTAGAACAGAAAAAAAAGCGCGCCAACAGCAGCGAAAAGCTTCAGATAAAATCCCAAGCAAATCAACAAGATCGCTTGCACTGGTTTTTTGTTTTCGAAATAGGCAAACGCACCCACAATCAAGCCTAACATGATTCCATTACTCTGCGAATTCTGAATCGAGCTCAGCAGTTCGATAAATAGAATCAGCAGGATGTACGTTTTCTGTTTTTGGGAGACCGCTAATTTGCTGAATGCCCAGACGGGCAAAAGCATATTGAGCATATTCCATAAAATAACTCCTATGTTTCTAGGCATTGCTGCAAAAGGCGCCATGAACAAAGCGAATGTGGGACTGTATTTGAACAAATCGTAGTGATCATTCGGATATGCTTTGTACAAATCTATTCCAGCAATAAGATGGTCGAATGATTTTTCGAAAATCACATAATTATTGAAAGATTCATCGCCGAGGATAATTCGATGAACAGAAGCAATGAGAGCAACAGCTGCAAATACTATCCACAAAAACCGCGGATGAAACAACCACGGAAAGCGTTCTTCGATGGAAAGTGATTTTAGTTTTGTGTTTTCCAAAGTGCGCGAAGTTTCATGTATTTCTGCCACGTTTCATACGCGGAAATTCTGCTGATCGTCCAACCGTATTTGCCATCTAGAAATCCAGCATTGATAATGTAATTACGCACAAATTTCGCCCAGTATTTTATGGCTGCAAGGACAATTCCTGCTTTTTTACCTCGTGCGTACAACGCTTGCGCAGCAATACCGGAAAACTTCTCCGCCTGAAGGTAATGTTCTTCGATGGTATAATAACTGTAGTGAAGCAGATCTCCATTCAAGTGCAAGACTTTCGCGTCCGGGGCCTGCATTTCATAACGGTCATGCGGATTGATTCCTGTCCACGTACCTTTTCTGCTATCCCACAAACGTAGCTTTGTATCTGGGTACCATCCGCAGTGACGTATCCATTGCCCGCAGTAATTGGTGAGGCGACTCATCGTGTATCCATCTTGCGACCAATTCTGTTTGACGGCACGAATTGACTCAAGCAACGTTTCATCAGGAGCTTCATCTGCGTCAAGCGACAATACATAGGGAAACTTCGCTTGAGTAATGGCCCAGTTCTTCTGCTGAATATGTCCTTCGAATGCGTGTTGCACAAAACGTGCGCCTTTTTGCCTGCATATCGCTTCTGTTTTATCGGTAGAGAATGAATCTACAACCACAACATCATCAGCAATTGAACGCACCGCATCTAAACATCGCCCAATATTGCGTTCCTCGTTAAAGGTGATAATAACAACAGACAGAGAAATGGTTCGCGACATCGCCCAAAAATAAGTATTTACTGAGTACGTTTCAGATCATACTTTGTGCAGCACTACTTTAGACAAGCAAACATGCGTTCACACAATAGCGTTCGACATACTCAAAACTCCATTAACTTTGTAGCGTGAGTGCCATCTCAGATCTAATTTCCTCAATGCATACCGGCGACCGAAAATCGCTTGCGAGAGCCATTACTATTGTGGAGAATGATTTGTTGGGTGCTGAGGAGTTGCTGCTTTCCGTTGACCTCAAAAATGCGCCACCTGTAATTGGTGTTACTGGTCCTCCAGGTGCGGGAAAAAGTACGCTTATTAATTCACTGATTTCGCAATTTCTATTGCGAGGAGAAAGAGTGGCGGTAATAGCCGTTGATCCTACATCTCCATTTACATCAGGGTCATTACTTGGCGATCGATTGCGTATGCCCGAGCACTTCAACAACCCTTATGTGTTCATTAGATCATTGGCTACGCGCGGTTCGTTGGGAGGATTATCAGCCAAGGCAATTGAGATAACCGATTTGATTCGTGCTTCTGGTTTTGACCGTGTGATTATTGAGACAGTAGGCGTTGGTCAGTCGGAAGTAGAAATAGCCGGACTGGCAGATATTACATTGCTTGTGCTTGTTCCAGAAGCTGGCGATGATATTCAGGCCTTGAAATCGGGAATCATGGAAATCGCGGATATCTATGTGATCAACAAAGCAGATCGTCCGGGAGCGGATGCGTTTGCAAAGAATATTCAGCATCTCGTTCACAGTAGTGCCGATGAAAGTGTGATTCGCGAAATCATCAAAACGGTGGCATCACAAAACCAAGGATTAATAGAGTTGTGTGCAGCAATTGACAAATGCGGAGACCGCACCATTAACCCGAAAAGAAAAAGTTTCCTATTTGCAGAGAAAGCATGGAGATTGATCAGTCAATCTCGAATGAAAGATATTTCACGAAAGGACCTTGCTCTGGCAATTGAGAAAGAGGTTTCGGATGGCGGATTTCATCTCTACCGGTTCTGTGCAAAATATAAAGCATGATTCCTTTGGTAATTCCGCAAATTGTGCTTTATTTTAATTGCAAATAACCCCATGAACTGCCTCATCATTGACGACGATGAAATTGCGCGTAAATCAGTAGAACACTGCATTGGTAAAACCGCATTTCTCACCCTCGAAGCTTCTTGTTCCGGCGTATCGGATGCCTTGCAGATTATCCGCAACAGACCGGTGGATCTCATCTTTCTGGACGTTGAAATGCCAGAAATGAGTGGGATGGATTTTCTGCGCACATTCAAAGACATACCGCAGATCATTCTGATAACTGGCAAGAAAGAGTATGCTGCTCAGGGTTTCGATTACGACGTAACGGACTTTCTACTAAAGCCAATTGATTATCCACGATTCCTGAAGGCCGCAAATAAAGCCCTGCAGATTCATCAGTCGTTGGAAGTAAAAGGGGAAAACGGAGAAGATTCCTTGTTCATCAAGAAAGAATCTTCACGCTTCGTGCGCCTTGCGTTTCGTGATATCCAGTACATCGAAGCATTGGCCGACTACGTGAACATCTACACTGCAGAAGGTCGTCATACGATTCTCTCTACGATGAAAGCGATCGAAATGAAGCTTCCTCCGAGAGAATTCATGCGCATTCACCGTTCATTCATAATCCGCCTCGATAAAATCGCGGAGATTGAAGAGAATGCTGTTACGATCGCTGGAAAATCCATCCCTATTAGCCGCTCTAATAAGGACGATTTATTCAAGCGACTCAACCTCGCCTGATACACTTGTCCCGTTTGCATTACCCTTCGTCGGAAATCTGATACCAAGCATCGTTTTTCTTCATTTGCCTCTTGTATTGACCGTAAATTTGTAACCAATACAGGAAGAAGTTATGCGTGAGGATATTTATCGCAACGAATTGCAGAAGCAGAAGAGAGAGATGCAAATCACACTGATTCGAGAGGCGCATCCTGTTTACATCAGTTTTAATTTTTCGGCATATAGCGATCGCAAAGTAGAAGAAATGTATCGCGTACTCGTCACGAGTGGTACTTTAGGTGGGAAGAATACGGAGGTGCAAACGAATGTGTAGGGGTTATGCTGTTTTGTACTTCCGTTAGAAGGGTGCCGTAAGGTACCCTTCGTCGTTTACGCAACTTTCCGAACGTTAGTTCAGAAAGGTAGATTAACTTAGTGACGAATGAAAAAGCTCCTTGCTATATTCGGAAATAATCACTTGCCAGAGCGACTTCTGTTCATGGCGATTGGTGGCGGGTTGATTTTCGACGGACTAATTGGGCAAAGCATCAACTCTTGGTCCGACGAAACGATTCTTCGTCTGGTATTTTCTGCATTTGCAATGGGCGCATTCATTGCCACACTTGTGTTGAAGTTAACACGACCTGTTGTACGTTGGATGGCCTATGTTGCGATAGCCACACTCATCATGTTTGCTGCGTTTCTTCTCAATCAAAATAGATTTAGTTTTGATGATGCGCTAACCTTCATTGGTGTGTATGTCATTTGCAGCATGTATTTCCGAACAACTCGCGATTTGATTTACTATCTAAGTGCTGGGCTAATTCTCGCTGTACTAGTCGTCCTCGTTACGGAAGATCCGCAAGTAGATTCCACTAAATTTTTGCTGCGATTATTCTTTGGAGGCATTCTGGTATTTTGCCTTTCGTGGGGCACGCGTATGGTACAAGGACGTATTGCAAAAATCTCCAAGGAAATTGAAGAACGAAATCGCGCACTGGATAAAACCCGAGCTGTATTGGAAGAGCGCCTTACACGAGAGGAACTTCTAGCGATGGTGGCGAGCAGAGCAAACGCCATTGTGATGATTTCCGATACGGATGATATTGTAGAATGGGTGAATGAAGAGTTTACCAAAATCACAGGATATTCTGCTGAGGAAATTGTAGGGAAGCATCCATATTTGTTGAGGGGACCTGGAACAGATGAAGTAGCTGTTAAGCGCATTCAGGAGCAGAAGAGAAGTGGAAAACCATTTCATGATGAATTGTTGAATTATACCAAGGATGGAAAACAGATTTGGTTGCAGATGCACGTAACTCCTCTCATCAATGATGCAGGAGAAACGGAATACTTCGTGGCCATTCAGGAAGACATTACAGATAGTAAGCGTAATAGCGAAGAATTGCAGAAGAGCCGAGAGTTGCTGAAGGCCGCACAACGACAAGCGAAGATCGGTAGCTGGGAGTGGACCGTAGGAAAAGACTACATGAATTGCAGTGAAGAAATGTGTCGTGCATTGGGAATCACGTACGCAGACCAGATTCCGGTGAGTCACGTTTTCGGATATATTCATCCTGATGATTTACCGGTCGTGCAACGGTCTGTTGAATCCATCATTCGCAGAAAGTCGCCATTTGAATTAGATTGCCGTGCTATTTCTGGTGGCCAAACCAAATACATCTACATTACTGGGCAATCGAGCGGATTGGAAGATGGAAGAATTACCGGATTGTTCGGAACAGTGCAAGACATCACCGAACGCAAGCGAATAGAAGAGGAAATGCGTGTTGCAGAGAAACAGTACAGAAGTCTATTCGAATATTCGCAGCACATGATTTGTATGCATGATCTTGACGGAAGTATCATGTCGATCAATCCGGCCGGAGCACATACACTGGGTTACGAACCGGAAGAACTTATTGGTAAGAATATCAGCGGGCTTATTCCTGTTCGTTATTTGCCGGAATTCCGATTCTATATGGATGAAATCGTCAAACATGGAATGCATTCCGGTTTGATGCGATTGATTTTACGCAACGGTGAGGAATCAATCTGGATGTACAGCAATATCCGCCTCTCTGATCCCGAAGGAAATCCGTTTGTATTGTCCAGTAACGTGGAAATCACCGGACGATATCTCATGGAGAAGGAATTGCGCGGCGCAAAAAAACTTGCAGAGGAAGCATTGATTACGAAAGATCGTTTCGTGGCTAACATCAGTCACGAATTGCGCACTCCGATGAATGCTATCGGTGGATTCACGGAGTTACTCCGCAAGACAAAGTTGAATCCGGAACAAGATGAATACACGAATGCGATTGGAATGGCAACGGAAAATCTCACAGCCATGATCAACGACATTCTCGACGTGGCAAAGATTGAAGCCGGAAAAATTGAGTTCGAACGCCGCGTGTTTAATGTGCGCGATGTAATGAAGAAAACACATATCCTGCTCTCACCCAAAGCCGATCAATCGGGAATCAACTTCACGTGGAAGTGTGATGAGAATGTTCCGCAGTATATCGTGAGCGACGATTTGCGCCTGACACAAGTATTAGTGAATCTCGTTGGTAACGCGGTAAAATTTACGGAGAAGGGATTTGTAAACTTCGGTTGCGAAGCGATCTCCGAGAATGAAAAGCAACTTTCCCTCTTGTTCTGGATTGAGGATTCCGGAATTGGAATTCCCAAAGAGAAAGTGGAAATGATTTTCGATCCGTTTACACAAGCTTCTGCTTCCGCGAACAGAAAATACGGCGGAACAGGTTTGGGGCTTACTATTGTGAAGGATCTGGTGGAATTGCAAGGCGGAAAAGTGAATGTGCAAAGTGCAGAAGGAATCGGATCGCGATTTGAAGTGGTGCTTCCTGTAGAGAAAATAGATACAGGAATGGTGAAACAGGTGGATGTGGCATTGCAGCCGATTGCACATCCTGTTAATGTTCATGTATTGCTGGTAGAAGATCACTTGCTGAATCAGCAATTGGCGTTGCGATTGATTCGTGATTTCGGTTTTACCGCTTCGCTGGCATCAAATGGTCGCGCAGCAGTGGAAGTATTGAAGGAAGAAAAATTCGATGTGATTCTGATGGATCTTCAAATGCCGGAGATGGATGGTTACTCCACTACGCAATACATCCGAAATAAGATGCACATTGAAACGCCGATTATTGCACTCACTGCACATTCGTCATCGGGTGAGCGTGAAAAATGTATGGAGTTGGGCATGAACGATTATATGACCAAGCCTTATCGCTCGAAAGATTTGTATTACAAAATCGTGCGTGCCATTCGGCCGGAAACGGGCGAGGAGAAGATGCTTGAATCGGATCAACACGAATTCACCACGCCGTTGAAAGCGCTTGCAGCCGGTGACCAAGACTTTGAAGTGGAGATGCTTGAAATGATGCTGAAATCGTTTCCTGAAGATTTTGCAAAGTTGAACGCAGCATATGAAGAGGAAAACTATGTGACGGTGAAATCTGTTGCACACCGTATGAAATCTTCATTGGCCTTGGCTGGCGAAAAAGAACTCGCCGCTTTGCTCAATCAACTGGAAGAAGCTCCGCATTTCGATGAGCAAACCGGCGAATTACTCGCGCGACTCTTCAATGAGAAATCATGCTTGATCGAGCGTATAGAAGATCAGATTGAGGCACTACGATAGCGCAGTACTTTCGGATTTCGAAAATCGCTGATTTTATTCCTGCCAGTACACACGCTTCACGCGAGGAGAAACATTCGTAAGCACTTCATAGGAGATTGTGCCCATATCTTTAGCGAGTTCTTCGATGGAATGTTCTGCATCAAAAACAATGACATCGTCGCCTTCTTTACAGTTTATACCGCTTACATCCAGCATACACATGTCCATGCATACATTTCCGATAATCGGAGCCGCCTTGCCATTGATCCACATTTTGCCTTTTCCGTTGCTAAGAACACGATGTAATCCATCTGCGTAACCAATAGGAACGGTAGCCACAATACTATTTTCGCTCGCTACGCCTTTACGACTATATCCTATGGTTTCTCCTTTGTTTACTTGTCGTAACTGGGAGATCGTTGTGCGCAACGTACTTACATTCTTGAAATGTTTTTGATCATCTGGTTCAACGGCAATTCCAAACAATCCTATGCCGAGTCGCACCATTTCAAACTGTGCATCTGGGAAACGCATGATGCCAGATGAATTGAGAATATGACGAAGGAACGGATAAGCGAAATGCGATTTCATTTCTTCGCATATGCGCGAAAATCGTTTTACTTGCTTGCGCGTAAATTCATCGTGTTCCGATTCATCACTCGCCACAAGATGAGAAAACACAGACGCAATTTTCAAATCACGTGAATTCTTCAGGCGTACGACCAATTCATTCAGTTCTTCTTCTGCAAATCCGAGGCGACGCATGCCGGTGTCGAATTTGATGTGAACAGGAATCGGTTCTACTTCCGGATGAAATTTTCTGTATTTCCGTGCGACTTCTTCAAATAATTGCAAAACGCGGAACGAATAAATCTCGGGTTCCAGCTTATTGGCAATCATGCTCTCGTAACTCTGTTCCTCAGGGTTCATAACCATGATCGGGAGCGTGATTCCGGAGCGACGCAAATCACTTCCTTCGTCGGCGTAGGCCACAGCGAGATAATTCACACGATGAAATTGCAGCACGTTCGCTATTTCGAAACTTCCGCTTCCGTATGAAAATGCTTTGACCATGACCATCAACTTTGTTCCGGGTTGCAAGCGGGAACGTACATAGTTGAGGTTATGCACCATTGCACTCAAATCAATTTCAAGTACCGTCTCGTGTGATTTCTGCTGAAGTAAGCGACTGATATTTTCAAATTCAAATGCACGCGCACCTTTCAGCAAAATAGTTTCGTTATGAAACCATGAAGAATCAAAAGCCGCGATGAAATCGTTCGTGGAATTGAAGAACACACATGGTAATTCTGAAAACAAATGTTGCTGACGAGTCAACGCTTCTCCGATTCCGATGAAGCGATGCACGCCTTTGGTCTTGATGTAAGCGGCTACTTCGGTGTACAATTCTTCTTCTTCGCGACCGCTTTGCAGAATGTCTGAAAGAATGAGTGTGCGTTTCGGATGTTGTTGTTGCTGATTCAGAAAATCGAGGGCAACCGCCAGCGAACCTACATCTGAATTGTAACTGTCGTTGATTACAGAGCAGTTGTTGAGTCCGCCTTTGAGTTCAAGACGCATAGCTACCGGCGACAATTGCATGAACCTTCTGGTCATTAATTCATCTGATTTCCCTTGAGAAAGCAGATATGCCCAGCAGAGAATTGCATTTTCCACTGAGGCGTCGTCGGTAAACGGTATGCTGATATGCTGAAAACTGTTATTGAAGATTCCCTGAATAACAGTCTCCGATTTGTTCTTGGTAATTTTCGAAATCTGAAGATCGGCTTTTACTTTTCGCGACCAGGTGAACGTTGTACATCCCGAATTCGCAATTTCTGTTGCCAGCAGCGTATCATCTTTGCAGAATATTATGCGCTTTGTATTCGCAACCAATTTCAGTTTCTCACGCGCTTTTGAAATACGATCCGGGAAATTTTCATCATGCGCAGTACCTAGATTGGTAAACAATACAACATCCGGTTGAATGATGGTATTGAGTTTCGCCATTTCTCCCTGGCGTGAAATTCCTGCTTCAAAAATTCCCAATGTGTGCGATTCATTCATCTGCCAAACAGAGAGCGGAACACCAACTTGGGAATTGTAACTCTTCGGACTGCGAACAATCGAATATTCATCACGCAGCAATTGCCATAGCCATTCTTTGACAATTGTTTTTCCATTGCTCCCGGTTACTGCAACAACAGGAATCGTAAACCGACTGCGATGTGTAGCTGCGAGTTGCTGCAAAGCTTCCAGCGTATCCTGAACAACAATGAAAACGGCATCCGGACAGTCTTGAGCAAGTGCATCAGCATCTTTTGAAATCATGAATGCACGAATTCCTTTTGCGTACAATTCACGTACAAAAAGATGTCCGTCGTGACGTTCTCCTGCAATAGCGATGAAGAGCACACCCGAAGAATAGGTTGCGCTGCGGCTATCAATAACCAGTTGTGAAATTGGAAGATCTCTTTCGCCCGCAATCACCGGTAAAGTGGTAGTTGCCGAACAGGCGAGAGCGATATCTTTGAGTGTGTAAATCACAATCCGTTTTTCAATGAATTTTCGTCGGCTATAGCGCGATCGTAACAATCGCGGCACAGTGGTTCATAGCTGTCTTTTTCGCCAAGCTGCACCAATGAATCGCCACCAATAATACGATGCGAATGATTGGCAAGATGTCCGCAACGCATACAAATGGCGTGTACTTTGGTGACATATTCTGCTGTTGCCATCAAAGCCGGCACTGGTCCGAATGGTTGTCCGCGGAAATCCATATCCAATCCAGCAACAATGACGCGTATGCCCTGCGAAGCAAGCTGATTGCAGACCTGAACCAATCCTGCATCAAAAAACTGTGCTTCGTCAATTCCTACAACATCCACATCGCTGGCCAGGAGCAGAATATTGGCAGAACCTTGAACCGGTGTGGAATGAATTTCATTGTAATCGTGCGAAACCACTTTCACTTCATCATAGCGCGTGTCAATTGCCGGTTTGAAAATTTCCACTTTCATCTTGGCGAACTGTGCCCGCTTCATTCTGCGGATCAATTCTTCGGTTTTGCCGGAGAACATGCTTCCGCACACCACTTCAATCCACCCGCGGCGTTTCTGACTATGTTGTATGTTTTCGAGAAACATGTTTTTTTGCGTCGTCGCTAGAGGTGAAAAATTGTACCTTTACACCCGTTCCAACAGGCACAAATCTAACTAAAAATACCCTCTTCTTTCCAGAAGAAAACGACCATATCGCCATGAGCATTCAAAAGGCAAACAAGAACGAGGTCAGAAAAGAGATTGCCGCATTGATTGACCGTATCAAGGAACAATCAGACCGTATCGGTACACAGCGCGAAATTTCTCAATCGGAACTGGATGTGATCCTGCACCGTATTGAAGAATTGCACCGCCGCACCGTGGTTTGGAGCTACCTCAACACCTTGCCAGAAGAAGTGCAAAGTGAAAAGGAATGGGTCGATAATCTGATTAGCGAGAAAGAGCTGGAAATCGTAACGGTACCAGTTGTTCAACCTGAAGTGGAGAAATTGCCGCCTGCGCCTGAACCCAAAGTCATTCCGTTGATACCGCGGGTAGACGTTGTGAAAGAAGAACCGGTTTTGAAGGAAGAGCCCGTTGCGAAGGAAGAACCTGCACAGCCCGTTGTCCAACAAATTCCTGTTGAATTACCGAAAACTGAACCACTTCCTCCTGCAGCACCGACTTTAAAAGATATCCGCAGTTTTATCGGCTTCAACGAAAAACTGATGTACCTGCGTCAATTGTTTGGCGGCGATGCTTCAGCCTATGATGAAACGCTGAACCAAATCAATACCATGAATTCCATTGCCGAAGCAGAGTCCTATCTCTCTGTGGTGGGCGGGGAATACAAATGGAATAAAGACAACGAAGCGGTGATTATTTTCCTGCAAACAGTTAAACGCCGCTTCTCCTGATCATGTTGCGATCTCACGTGTATGCATTGAGTTGCACTGTTCTCATTCAGGCCGGACTTACTTCCGCCTATGCGCAGGACAAAGTGTATGCACGAAAAATTGTAGACACACTCGCATCACCAACCATGCATGGTCGCGGTTACGTATTGAACGGTGATCATTTGGCATCCGATTATATTTCGAATGAGTACAAAACATTCGGACTTACTTCCTTCGAAAAAACAGGAAGCTATTTTCAGGAATTCGCTTTTCCTGTCAATACGTTTCCCGGTCGCGTGGAAATGACTTTCCATTATCAAGACGGAACCAAAGAAAAATGCGAGCCCGGCGATAAGTTTATGGTGCGCAGTTCGTCGCCCAGCATCAAAGGCCATTTCAAAGTGGTTCGATTGGATTCCTCCATTGCGCATTCACGAACAAAGTGGGATGCATTCATTGCAACCGATCACAAGAAAGTATTTGTGTTGGTGGATACTGCCGGTGTAAAAGACAAGCAGGAATTGCAACGCATGACTAATTTCGTGCGTTACCCTGTGAACGTAAAAGGTATTTTACTTCCTACGAAGCTCGAACACATTGAAGGTTCAGATAATTGCTCCAAACTTCCGCCTTGGGATTTTTCCATGGTGCAGTCAACGGTTCCTGTAATAGAAATTGATCCAACCCTTGCACGCGCAACCGAAATTGATGTACGCATCGGTGCGAAATTTCTGAAGAGTTATACTTCGCGAAATGTAATCGGATACATTCGAGGCAGCGAACAACCCGATAGTTTCGTTGTGTACACGGCGCACTATGATCACCTCGGACAAATGGGCAAGACCGTCTATTTTCCCGGTGCTAACGACAACGCAAGCGGAATAGCGATGCTGTTGAATCTCGCGAAGTACTATTCCATGCCTGAGCATAAACCGAAATATTCCATTGCGTTTATGGCATTCGGCGCAGAAGAAGTAGGTTTGATCGGATCGAATTACTACACCCAGCATCCGTTGTTTCCATTGGCGCAAATTCGATTTCTCATCAACATGGATATTCTCGGCACCGGCGATGAAGGCATTACTGTCGTGAATGCAACTTTGTACAACCGCGAGTTTGTACAACTGAAAGCGATTAATGATACGAACCATTATTTACCATTGGTAAAACCAAGAGGTAAAGCAGCGATCAGCGATCATCATTTGTTTACCGAGAAAGGAGTTCCGTGTTTTTACATGTACACATTGGGCGGAATCAAAGCCTATCACGATACGTGTGACCGAAGAGAAACATTGCCATTGACAGAATTCGATGATCTGTTTCTCCTCATTCGCGATTTCTCTGATTGGATAATGGATTAATTATGTCGCGACTCTACGTTGTTCCTACGCCCATTGGTAATCTCGAAGACATTACGCTTCGTGCATTGCGTGTGCTCAAAGAAGTGGATCTTATTCTGGCAGAAGACACACGCACAACAGGATTCTTACTGAAGCATTTCGAAATCAGTAAACCCATGTGGTCGCATCATGCGCACAACGAACACAACGCGGTAGAATCACTCACTGAGAAAATCAGCACCGGAACATCTGTTGCACTGGTGAGTGATGCCGGCACACCCGGAATTTCAGATCCCGGATTCATGTTGATTCGTGCATGCATTCAGAAAGGAATTCACGTAGAATGTTTGCCCGGTGCTACTGCATTTGTTCCTGCACTCGTGCAATCCGGTTTGCCGTGCGACCAGTTTATGTTTGCCGGATTTCTTCCGCAAAAGAAAGGGCGTAAGACCCGACTGGAAACACTTGCGCAATACGGCAAAACAATCATCCTCTACGAATCACCTTTCCGTTTGGTGAAAGCACTGGCAGAGATTGCGACCTATTTCGGTGCAGATCGTCGTGTTTCGGTAAGCAGAGAGTTGACCAAATTCCACGAAGAAACATTCCGCGGCACAGCACGGGAAGTACACGATCATTTCGCTGCGAAAACGGTGAAAGGTGAGATTGTAATTGTGATTGGAGCTGCGGTGGAAGAGGAAGATGTAGAAGGCGAAGACTAGTGAAGTTTATTTCGTAATTTCCCCCTTCAATGAGCTCATTAATCGAAAAGCACGGATTACCGCCCGGCACGCTGACATATGTTGGTCGTGATACTAAAGCGGAGGTAATTGTTACCATTCTTGAATACAACGAGAACGATTTCTCTGAAACACAACTTACGGATGTTGAATCCGGAATGGTGAATGTGCGCAACGGAATGATTCGCTGGATTAATGTGGAAGGTGTGCACGATACGGCATTGGTAGAACGCATCGGAAGGATTTACGACATTCACCCGTTGACACTCGAGGATATTGTAAATACCAATCAACGTCCGAAGTTCGAAGAGTATGATCACTACCTCGTGAACATCATGAAAATGGTGTACGAAGAGGAATGTGAGAAAAGAGGAGAAGATATTTTTGTTTCGGAACAGCTTACGATTTTATTGATGAACAAAAGCACCGTGATCTCCTTTCAGGAGGCGGATGGCGGTGATGTGTTTGATATTATACGCACTAGAATCCGTCAGGGGAAAGGTCGTATTCGCAAATGCGGAGCCGATTACCTGGCGTATTGTTTAATCGATGCTGTAGTGGATTCCTACTTCGAAGTACTCGAACACTTCGGTGATGAAATGACGAAGATGGAAGACAGTCTTGTGGGTAATCCACGACCGGAAATCATTCGTAAGCTCCACGATCTGAAACGACAAATGATATTCCTGCGTAAATCTGTTTGGCCAATGCGCGATATGGTGAACAACATAGAACGCAGCGAGTCTGATCTGATTACGCCGGCCACATTCGTGTACTTGAGAGATGCACATGATCATATTGTGCGGGTTATTGATACGGTAGAAACTTATCGTGATCTCTTATCAGGTATGATGGATCTTTACATGTCAAGCGTGAGCAACAGGATGAATGAAGTCATGAAAACGTTGACGATCATCACAACCATTTTTGTACCGTTGACATTCATTGTAGGTGTATACGGAATGAACTTTGAGTTTATGCCGGAGTTGCATACACAGTTCGGCTATTATTTCGTGTGGATGGTGATGATTGTGATTGTGGTATTGTTGTTTATTTTCTTCCGTGTAAAAAAATGGTTATGAAGAAGTATGTATTTCTTTTTGCAGTCGCATGCACATTATTCGCTTGCGGAGAACCGAAAGAAACCAAGAATGCAGATACAATAATTCCTGTTGTTACGGACTCAGCAAATCAAGCGCAGAATCTTGTTGCGAATGATCGCAGTCAAATAAAGGATACTGTTTTTCACACCGCACTGCCACCTGTTTTCGATGGCGATATCATCATGCAGAATTGCGCGGCTCCGGAAGCTCAACTGGTCCATGAATTGATGGGTGGAAAGTACAATCACGTAGGACTGGTTTTTACCCGTGAGCGTGATGGGTTGTTGATGGTGCTTGAAATGCAGGACACTATGCGTACCACTCCGCTTACAGACTTTGTAGATCGTTCGGTGAATGGAAGCGTTTGTCTGTTGCGTATGAAAGATGCCAGTAAAGTGCTGAATGAAGAGAAGACCCGTAAGCTGCGCGCTGCTGCCAAAGCGTATAAGAAGAGTCCGTTTGATCCGGTGTTAAACTGGGATGATTCCGGATTGTACAGCAGTGAACTCGTTTGGAAAATTTATAACAACGCATTGAATTTGAAACTTTGTCCGACCCGCAAAGTGGCTGATTTCAATATCGGTTTGGAAAAGCAAAAAGAGCTGAAGAAATCCTACAACAAGCAGGTGGGCAATGCCGATGAAGCTGTGTCTATAGATGACATTTACAATTCTCCCAAGCTGGAGAGAATCTATGAAAAATAGGCGCATTCCTGCTGGTTGCGAAGAAAATCAGAATTTCAGCACGATTTTTGCTGTAATTTCGTACTAATCAATCCATGACCATGAAATCACTTTTTACACTCCTTTGCCTTGGTGCTTCGGTATGCGCTTTCGCAGGCACAAACACTGAATTTAGCAGCGAAAAATCATCGCATTTTACGTTTGAAACGTTCAAAGAAACTTCTTTTGTTTCGGCTGCAGCTTCAGATACGAACCAAACAGATGCGAATGGAAAACGCACAGGATTCTGGTCCGAGAAAATGGGTGGTTACGATTGGAAAGGGTTTTATGTTGATGGTAAGAAGCACGGAACATTCGTGGCGTATCCGATCGGACTTTCCATGTTTGCAATGGTGGAAACCTACGACATGGGCAAGAAGAACGGAATTTTCCTTGTTGCAGATCGCGCTGGTTATGTAGTGAAAGAAGAGTGGTTCCGTAACGATTCATTGGACGGATACAAGCGTACGTTCTATACCGGAGGACGTGTGAAAACTGAAGAGCATTACAAGAATGGTAAGTTGGATGGCGTGAAGCGAGTGTACAACGCAAGCAATAAACTTTCTGAAGAAGGATTTTACGCGAATGGAGTTCGTTCCGGATTGAACAAATGGTATTATACCGATGGAAAGATCAACACAGAATCATTTTACGTGAACGGGAATCTGGAAGGTGCAATGACATCGTATCACCAGAATGGTAATGTTGCAAGCACAACCGTTTACAAAAACAACGAGATTGAAGGACAATACACAGAGTTTCACGAGAACGGAAAAATAAAAGTTCAAGGAAACTATGTGCATGGAAAAGAAGAAGGCAAATGGGTAGAGTACTATGATGGTGGAGCAATTTACCTTCAAGGGCAATCCAAGAATGGTTTGCGCGAAGGCACCTGGACAGAAATGTCAGAAGCAGGAAAGAAAACTGCAACGGTGAAATACAAAGGCGGAGTCATTGTTTCCGGAACATTTACAGGTCCGCATGCAAATCCGAAACCGGCAGAAGCTCCTGCAACACCTGCTCCTGCACCAGCACCTGCGCATGGTCCCGGAGACGGACACAAACACTAATCTAATTTTCAAACAACATGCGTGGAGTAGTGAAGCCGTTGGCTTTGGTGGGAGCTGCAATAGCAGTGCTTGTTGGAATATGGTTCATTGTTCCGCACGATCAATCGTTGAAGGAAGTTCCGTATTATGATCCGATTGAAACAGGATTAAAAAAAGACATCAAGCCCGGAGAGCACCATGTTGTTACGGATTTTGTTCTGGTAAATCAGGCAGGAGATACTGTTACACGAAAAGACTTCGCAGGGAAAATTACGGTTGTCGATTTTTTCTTCACGACATGTCAAGGCATTTGTCCGCTGATGAAAACGCAAATGCAACGTGTGTACGAGACATTCAAGGGAAATGATTCTGTGTTGTTTATCTCGCACACGGTAAATCCGGAAGGCGATTCAGTTCCTGTGATGGCTGCCACTGCAAAGAAGTATAACGCAGATGTTCGTCAATGGCATTTTGTTACGGGCGACAAAAAAGAAATTTATCGCTTAGCACGTAAATCGTATCTCGTTTCCGACACAGAAGGAGATGGAGGAAAAGAAGATTTTGTGCACTCTGAGAAGTTTACCTTGGTAGACGGAGAAGGACACATCCGCGGATTGTATGACGGAACAGATGAACGTGATGTGAATATTCTGATCAATGACATCCGGATTCTGCTCAGTCAGAAAAAGTAAAATGCAGAATTACAGGTGATGTGAACTTAATCGTTCGGACACTTCTTGCAGCGTTTTTCTTTCTTCCACTTTTTACAGCACTTCTTCTTTTTCATTTCGAATCCCGGAATGAGTTGCTGCAATATGCAATTTCCCCCTGTGGTGAAGCAATGCTTTGGTGTGACGTATGGAGTTCCCGTAAGAATCATGTAGCAAAGGAAAGCAGGTTCAGGGGTGCAGGCAATACCATCGATAGGGTATTGTTGAGGCAACCATACGGCATTTTGTGCGACTTTCCTGTAAAGACCCGTATATGAAGAAAGTAATTGCCTTCCTTTTCGTGATTTTAAGCGTGCAAATTGCAGCCAAAGCCGCTCCTGCAGACACATTGCCGAAATGGTCAGTTGGCATTATCGCCGTGGGCCATTATCAACCGGCGTGGCAAGGATTTCAACCGCAATTTTTGCCGGGAATTCAGGTCAATCGCAAGATGGGGAAATATGAATTGCGCATGGGAATAGAACAAATCACTTCGGGAGGAAGATTCATCTACCAGCCCGATTATACGAGGAGAACCAACACGGGCAAATCAACCTTGTTGCGCATAGGAATTGAACGCGGTAATTCGATCACATCAAAGCTGCGTGTGTACGGAGCAGTTGATTTAGGAATGCGCTATGAAAAAGGAGCATACGAATCGATGGGATGTTTTGGTCCGCTGGGAATTGTGAATTACACTTCGCGTGGAGTAGGAGTAATGCCAACATTGGGTATTCAATATAAGGTCGGGAAGAGAATTTCACTTTTCGCAGAATATCGCGCGGAGTTTTTCATCAACGATGTGAATGAGAGAATCATATATCCGCAAGGGAATATTGATACACGTCCTTATCATTATTCCAGCTTCGATTTCAATTTTGGTACTATTGGACAAGTTGGGATTAAGATCGCATTGTAAGAAAGAGCGTATTATTTTCATCACATACTTTCGAAGCGAATAAATGTCATGAAGTTTTTTCGAAATTGTTTTTTCGGATTGTTGCTCCTTTTAAGTTCATGCGCGAGAAATTTAAAAGGAGACATTACGCTTAATGTTGACGATTCGCGACTCATCTTCTATTACAGTTGCGGTTCGAACCCGAATTATTGGGCAATTCAGGACTCAACAAGTCAGCGGCAAGATATGGTGCGCCAAACTAGCAAGAAGTTCTCGGAAACGGGAAACGATGTGACTGTTGTTTCGTCGCAGGGAGATTTCACCTTGCGAATTGTTAGCCTCAGTCTTACGGAGTCAAACAGATTGAACTCCATAGAGGATCCGTGTAATTCAGGTAGCTCACTGGTCTATGAATTGAATGAATTACATTGTTCGATGCGATGCGAAGTGGTTGATAATTCTTCTGGACATATTGATGTGATTTCTGAAGAAGCGGAGGAATCCGAGGAAATAAAGGAGCGTCCTACATTCTTTCAAAGTCTTATAGGCAATGATTCATGCTACACTCCGCGTGTAAAGCGGATAAACCCGAATGATGTCAAGAGTAAACTGGTGCGAAGGGTATACCAAAGCGCTATGCGGGCTATACGAGACAGGCAGTGAAGAGAGATTGAGCACAGCGCCGCAAAATCTATTTCGGGAATCTTACACACTTTGCGCTGCTCGGCCTTTGCGATAATCCTGTAACTTTGCAGCGTGACGATTGCCTCTCTTGCTCTCGATATTGTTCCATTGGCGCAATGGCTTCCTGCTAAATGGAAGAAAGTGGTTATTGCAGGACCATGCGGAGCAGAGAGTGAAGATCAACTCATCGATACGGCGCGACAATTAGCGAAAGGCGGACATGTGAGTCTCATTCGCGCCGGAGTGTGGAAACCACGAACACGACCAGGCGCATTTGAAGGCAACGGAGAGAATGCGTTGAAGTGGTTGGAAGCGATGCGCAATGAAACCGGTCTTCCGTTTACGGTTGAAGTCGCGAATGCAGAACATGCAGAACTCGCACTAAAGTATAAAGCCGATGTATTATGGATTGGTGCGCGCACAGCAGTGAATCCGTTTTCTGTACAGGAAATTGCTGATGCAGTAAAAGGAACAGATATTCCTGTGCTGGTGAAAAATCCGGTGAATGCAGATTTGCAACTGTGGATCGGAGCACTCGAACGATTCAATAGAAATGGTATTCGTAAGTTAGGTGCAATTCATCGTGGATTTCATACCGGCGTAAGTTCGCAGTATCGCAATCAACCGAAATGGGAATTGCCGATTGCGTTGAAAGCTGCATCACCTCACTTGCCGGTGTTTTGCGATCCAAGTCATATTTGCGGGCGTCGCGATTTGATTCTTCCTGTATCGCAGAAAGCACTTGATCTGAACATGGATGGATTGATGATTGAAGTGCATCGCGATCCGGCTACAGCATTGAGTGACGCGGCTCAGCAATTGACTCCGCAATTATTCGAAGATTTACTTTCGAAATTAATTGTGCGCGAATCAACCGCTGAAGATGCAGAGTTCGATCACAATCTCGCGACGTTGCGACAACTCATTGATGGCATTGATGATGAGATTATTCAGGCTTTAGCGCGACGAATGGAAATCATTACACGAATCGGCACTTACAAGCGCGATCATCAAGTGACTATTCTGCAATTGGATCGTTGGTTGGAAATTTTGCAATCGCGGGTTATGCAGGGAGAATCACTCGGAATTGAAAAGGATGTAGTCGTGGAATTGTGTCAGTTGCTTCACAAAGCATCTATTCGCCGACAAACGGAAGTGATGAATACGAAGTAATGACTATCGTATTAACGTAAAGAAGCCTTTCGTTTTACGTTGTTCTCCATTCGCAGTGGAATACTCAAGCAAGTAATAATACGTTCCATCTGTACACGGTATTCCACTTTCAGAATTTCCGTTCCAACTTCTTCCCGGAGCAGAGGTGAAAATCAAATTTCCCCAGCGATTGTATATCTCCATGTTTGTGATGTTTACTGCAGATGTGTCGGGAAAGAATTCATCATTTGTTCCATCTCCATTTGGTGTAAATACATTCGGAATGAGAATGAGCGGATCGGCTGGCGTTTGTGGTTGCACAGAATCGGGTGTAATTACAACATTAGTCCAACATCCTGAAGTGGGGAGAATTCCTTCTGAATATACCACTATCAATTTAGGATGTAATGCTGGATTACTCATGTCGCTGCTAGCGAAAAGCAAACTGCGGTAGTAAGATTCGTTTTGCAGGCGCAACATAAAACCGAAACTATTTGCAGGATCGTTCATCATGTCCTGGACCAATGCCGTTACATTGAGTGAATAGTTCTGTGTGCTGGTAAACGGAGCAGGCACGTTCAGCATATTTACTATACTGCAGGAAGGTTGATTGCTCCACGTAACCGTAGATTCACTCCATGGTTGAGTGACTCTTTGCAACCAGCAAGCGGCAGGTCCGGTGAGATTGGAGTGCCCCGTGTTGAATGGACTTGGGTAATGAAATAATTCCAACGTTGCGCTCACGATTGTTGCATTCGCAGGCAATGAAGCCAGATCGAAATTCACCAGTGCGCGTGTGGTGCTTGGGTTCCCTTGATTGGTCCAGGCGCAAGCGATGAAGTCGGTATGGTTACCGTAATTGCTTTCCGGCCAAAGACTGGCCACGAGGGCATCTTCACCGCATGATGCATCGGGTTGAAACGTCACAGTGGTAATCGCGTGTGCAGTGAATCGCACGAAGAAAAAGAAGAGAATAAAAATTCCCGAATTCCGCATAACGAAAGTTAGCGAAATTCGGGAATCTATAATGGTTGATCGTGCTTATTCAGCGCGGAGCACTGATTTCGTCCAAGAGCGGTATTCTGTATTGATGTGCATCATGTACATTCCAGGAGGAAGATCTGCAGGCATTTGAACGCGTACATTGTTTGTTCCTTGCGTTCCTTGTACAACTAGCGGAACCATCACTTCTTGTCCCATACTGTTGAATAAGGTCACGGTTATTTCCTGACCAGATTCGAGATACAATGAGAGATTCACTTCATTTGTGAATGGGTTTGGATACGGAGCAGATGCTGCATCAGGACTAGCGATTGTACCAACTGGAGTCAAGAGACAATTCGCTGGATTTCCAAACATGTTCAGATCCATCCAATTCAAGCGACGAACTATCCATGATTTAAGTGAATCGATTTCTTCACCGTAGGATTGACGTGGGGATTGGATTTCAGGAGTTCCTGTTGCAACGCCCATGTGACCCCAATACGCATAGTGACGCTGCTGTGATTCGTCGAGATACAACGCCACAGAGTCGATATAGTGAAACATGTAAGTCGTATCGAGAATAGTAGAACGTAACTCCTGCCAACGACAATTCATTGCATCTGCAAAGGTTGAATCCTGAAGCATGCGAATCATCCAACCCGGGGAATAGTTGTCGGTAGCGCAATCGTTGATGTGATGCGACCAGCCCGAACCATCCGTTGCTTGGAAGATGCTGCAATCCCAGATGTCTTTCCATGCCCAATCGAAATCCCATACAGGCCCTGCTTTTAATTTTCCGATTGTTCCGCTCGAATCATCTTTCTCTTTGTAGTAATAACAACTCTTCTTGTATCCGTCTACGTTACGCGCCAGCTCATTCACGAAGAAATAATCCATGAACGAACGTGTGCTCATGTATTTTCTGTAGCCAAGTGTTGTATCCGCGTAGTTCGGTCCGTACAACGCTGTTTCCATGTCATACACGAATGTCTGAATGTAGGTTTGTTGTTGAGGTACGATATTCGTTGGAGTCGGATAATCATACGCGAGGTGAATCTGTAAGGTTGGATGATCAATAGGGCTATAGCTCGTCTGCCACGAGTTTGTTGCATCCCAATAATCTGTTTTGATAATATATCCTCCTGTTACTTGCGGATAAGTAATGTCTGTGATAGTCAACTTTGCAATATCCACTCGGTTGTTGTCGCGCTTGATTGTTTCCGAAAGCATATAAATTCCTTGGTATTCTCCGTTCAAAACTACTTCTACATAAACAGAACGTGGTGCGTAGTGTCCCATTGATTCGAAGAGATTATTCGCCAAGGTGTTTCGTACAAAAGCTTTATCGTTATAAGTTGCGAGAAGCGCCCAGTCGTGTTCGCTTGGCATTCCCAAGAGCGAAACATCAATTGCATTGCCATTCACATCCCAAGTTTCGAATGCGTAAGGTTTTTGCGGTAAGCTTGCTGAGTAATTTCCGCGCTGTTCAATTCCGCATTTCCCGTTGTAATGATTGAATGGATCACTCATGTGATTGCGATTACCCACACCATTGTAAATGATTCCGAGGTCCGCCATAATTTTCGGATCATTGGGAATGGCAACGTTGTTTGTATTCAGAACAACGATCGGCAAATTCGAATCCGTGAAATCAACCGGTGCAGAGAACCAAGTTGGCGGAGTACTCCAGAATGTGCTGATGTCGTGTATCCCAAAGCTCAACCAGAATCTGCCGGAGAGATCTGAAGAGTTTGCTGTTACATTGTGAATCTGTATGGAAAGCACATTGGTTCCGGGAACCATAATATTCTGAAGCGTGTTTTCTGAAATGTTGAAGTAGTCGGGATTCCCGTTCGTATACATTACGGCTTCATGGTTGGCAGAAGCCAAATCGCTGTATGGCGGTTTGCCTGCTGTACTCATGTTTGCACGTGCGATTTCTGTGTTATTCAGATACGCCACAAATCCGTCGTCGTAATCTGCGTTCAAAATAGCAGCTGAAATTTTCGAAGTGTCGGCAATGTTGAAGGTGATACGAATGAAAACGGAAACTGTTTGTGCAACAGTTGTGTTGTCGTCTCCATCACCGAAACCAAATCCGCCCGGACCTTGTTGCCAGCTAGAAGCGTTGAAACCAATTTTTCTCCAGTTTGTGTCGGGTTCCGCTGTTGGAACAACATAGCGCCAAGTATCATTTTCGAAAACCGCAGTTTCCCAATGATTTGTTTGTGCATTGATTGCATTGCACAGCAGTAAACCTGTTGCGCAGAGTAGTAGCGATTTCATAGGGTTAAATTAATGTGATGTAAATTTAGTCATTGCACATTACGTTCATTCACGCGCTCATCAACATTTCCAAATTCTGGAATATAGATTCACAAAAGGCGAAACGTCGCACTTATATAGACAAGGCGCGGAAGTTACACCCAGTATATTGGGGCAGCTGTCCGCGCCTTGCAGGATTTATATTTAGATTATTCTGCGCGAAGCAGAGATTTCGTCCACGATCGATATGCTGTGGTGATGTGCATCAAATACATACCAGGAGGAAGTTCTGCGGGCATTTCTACTTTAATAACATTTGTTCCTGGCAAACCTTGTATAACCAGCGGAACCATTACTTCCTGACCCATGCTATTGAAAAGTGTAACAGTGATATCCTGTCCACTTTCTAAATACAACGAAAGGTTTACTTCGTTTGTAAATGGGTTTGGATAGGTGGTAGAAGAAGCGTCCGGATTTGAATAGTTATTTACAGAAGACAAATTGCAATTCGCGGGGTTACCAAACATGTTTGCATCCATCCAAGTAAGACGACGGTTGATCCACGATTTCAAAGAGTCAATTTCTTCTCCGTATGATTGACGTGGAGCTTGTATTTCGGGAGTTCCCGTTGCTACACCCATGCTTCCCCAGTATGCATAGTGTCGTTGTTGTGACTCATCAAGGTACAAAGCCATCGAATCGATGTAATGAAAGAGGTATGTTGTATCCAGAATTGATCTGCGTAAATCTTGCCAACGACAATTTAGATCATCCGCAAAGGTTGAATCTTGCAACATACGAATCATCCAACCTGGAGAATAGTTGTCAGTAGGACAATCGTTGATGTGGTGCGACCAACCCGAACCATCTGTCGCCTGAAAAATGGTACAATCCCAAATGTCTTTCCACGCCCAATCAAAATCCCAAACTGGGCCAGCTTTCAATTTTCCAATTGTTCCGCTGGTGTCGTCTTTCTCTTTGTAGTAGTAGCAGCTCTTCTTGAATCCATCTACGTTACGCGCCAACTCATTCACGAAGAAGTAATCCATGAATGAACGCGTACTCATGTACTTTCGATAACCGTTGGTGGTGTCAGCGAAGTTCGGACCGTACAGTGCTGTTTCCATATCATACACGAATGTTTGAATGTACGTTTGTTGTTGCGGAACAATGTTCGTCGGTGTTGGATAATCGTAGGCCAGATGAATCTGGAATCCTGGATGATCAATTGGACTATAGCTGGTTTGCCAAGAATTCGTAGCGTCCCAATAATCTGTTTTGATAATGTAGCCACCCGTGACTTGTGGATAAGCGATGTCTGTTGAAGTCAGTTTTGCAATGTCCACACGATTGTTATCACGCTTGATTGTTTCCGATAACATATAGATCCCTTGATATTCGCCGTTGAGCATGACTTCAACATAAACAGTGCGTGGCGCGTAGTGACCCATCGATTCGAATAGATTGTTGGCAAGCGTGTTGCGTACGAATGATTTGTCGTTGTAGGTTGCCAATAGCGCCCAGTCGTGTTCAGATGGCATTCCCAGCAATGGAACGTCTATTGGATTCCCATTGACGTCCCATGTTTCGAACGCATATGGTTTTTGTGGTAAACTCGCCGAGTAGTTTCCGCGTATTTCGATTCCGCACTTTCCATTGTAATGGTTGAAAGGATCGGTCATGTGGTTACGAATACCAACGCCATTGTAAATGATTCCTAAGTCTGCCATGATTTTAGGATCATTCGGAATTGCAACATTGTTCGTGTTCAAAACAACGATCGGCAAATTGGAATCGTGAAACGAGAAGTAGTTCGCTGGATTATTTCCGAAAGTAAGCGAGAAAGAAATCATTGTACCCACATCGCCTGCGGCTACATCATCAACGCGAATTTTCCAAACTCCGTTTCCATTTTGTCCGTTGTTCACACGACCCATTTGTCCCATTGGAACAAATGTTCCGGAATACGGAGCTGTTCCGGAGCCAATAGTTTGTGTTGCGTATGCATTGAAGCATGTGTTGGTGAAATCGTCATTTCCACCTCCAACTCCTGCCACTAAGGTTGCTGTTGTTCCATCTGGTGCAATTAGGTAAATATTCAGATCGGCATCGTAAGTATGGGTCAAGTTGATGCAAACTGTTTCCAACCCGAAGAGTGAAGTATCAATGTTAGCTGGCGACAATCCGCTTACGGTGTAAGTGAAGTCGTTAGGGGTAACATCATTGATGGGTTGATTGATGTTGGCCGTGTACGTTTGTGCATGCAACGTTGCGCTAAGTGCGATTGATGCGAGAAGAACTTGAATCTGTTTCATATGATGATAATTACATTTAACGAATTCGCTATTGAATTCGCACTGCATATATTGCTGATTTAAGGTGTTTGTTTCGATACTTTTTGTGACCATAGATTTCCGCCTGATTCTATGCGCATAATATATATTCCTGCAACAAGATCTTCGGGGAATTGCACGGATATGGCGTTTGTTCCTGTTATGCCTTCGGTAATTTGTGGCGACATGATTTCTCTCCCAAACGCATCGTAAACGCGAATGGTGACTGCAGCGGCACGTGGAAGGAACATAGAAATTTGCACTTCATTCACAAACGGATTCGGAAAGGCAGAGGCATTCATTGGCCTTTCACTTTGGTCTGTAACGGAAGTGAGATTACAGTTGCCAACTGTTCCCTGAAGATTAGCGTCTATCCATTGCGCACGCTCGTGAATCCACCATTTTAACGTGTCTACTTCCTCTTGATACGTTTGTGCAACGTAATAGTTCGGCCACACATAAACGCCCATGATCGGCCAGATGTTGAAGTTCCAATCTTGACTTTCATTGAGCATACCTGCAGTGGAATCAATCCAATTGTCGAGGTATGTATCTGCGAGAATAGTTCCGCGCAGTTCTGTCCAACGGCAACGCACCTGCTGATTAAACAGGGAGTCTTGTGTCATTCGTTCAAACCAGAATGGATTGAGCCAGTAATCTCCGCCACAGATGTAATTGAAATTGTATTGCCACCCCGTGTAATTCATTCCATCGCAAAAATCTACATTGCCAAACGTAAGGTCATAATCCCAAATAGGCGCCATCACTAATTTCCCTCCAATGCTATCGCGGTCTTTATAGATGTAGAAGCTCTTTCTATATGCGTCGATGCTCTTCGTGAGTTCTTGCACAATGAATGCATCAACGCACGCATCAATATCCGCGTAGTGACGATATCCAATTGCAGTGTCCATGAAATTCGGACCAATCAATGATGTTTCGAAACTATCCAGATACGAGCGGATATAATTGGCTTGCTGCGGAACGATCGTATTGCCATCAGGATAATAGTAGTTGATGTATATAGAATCGCCTGCAGGCCAAGGTAGATTTGGAGAACTCCAGCCTGGATCAGAACTTCCTGAGTTCTTGTCTAGTTTGAGAATGTAACCTCCTGTTAATTGATCACCGGTAATGTCGGTAGGTTTGAGTTTGGAAATATCAATACGGTTATTGTCGCGTTTTACTTTCTCCATTAGAATGTACACGCCGAGATATTCTCCGTTGACAAATAATTCCACAGGTCGTGCACGAGGCGCATACCATCCCATACTTCTGTAAAGATCGAATGTGAGCATTCCACGCATCAATGTTTTGTCGGTGTATTGTGCACTCAATATCCAATCACTTTCTTTCGGAAACCCGCAAAGTGCACTGTCGATGTCATTCCCATTCACATCCCACAATTCGATGTCGTATGATTTCTTTGGAAAAGTAGATGAACTTGCGCCGCGTGTTTCAATTCCGCATTTACCGTTGTAGTGATTGAATGGGTCAGCGAGATGGTTGCGGGCATTGTTCGGATTCAGGATTACGCCCAGATCTGCCATGATCCGTGGTTCATCAGGAATTGAAATGTTACCTGTATTCACAACGAAGATGGGTAGAGCAGATTCTGTAATACTGAAATAATTACCGGGGTTGTTTCCAAACGTAAGGCTAACTGAAAGCATGGTGCCTGCATCGGCAGGATAAGTATCGGTAACTCGAAGTATCCATGTTCCGTTGCCGTTTTGTCCATTGTTTACTCTTCCCATTTGCCCCATCGGCTTAAACGTTCCAGTGAAGGGAGCTAGACCCGAGGTAATGGGCTGAGAAGCGAAAACATTGAAACAGGTATTGGTGTAGTCGTCATCGGCGCCTCCTTGTCCAGCTGTCAACATGGCTGATGTTCCATCGGGCGCTAACAGATAAATGTCCAAATCGCTATCCCACGTGTGCGTAAGATTGATGCAAACCGTTTCCAATCCGAACGTGAGTGTATCAATTGTTGATGGTGTTAGTCCTGAAACATTGATGTAATAGTCAGTCGTCGCATAATCATTGATTGGAGCATTCGGTGTCGACGAATAGGTTTGACCGAACAGCATCGTGCTTAAACCAATACAGGAGAATGCGGACAGAACTTTTTTCATAGTAGGGGCATTGTAAAAAAGGCGCGACTTAAGCACTACTTACATTACTTGATTTGCTATATTCCAAGTGTGCAAATTTTTGCATCAGTCGCGCCTTCACGGCCAATATTATGGATTCGTTTTCGATATCGTCTGCGACCAAACTTTCCCAGCAGACTCAACCCGCATTACATACATTCCTGCAGGCAAGTTCTCTGGCAATGCAATGTGTACTTGGTTAGTTCCAGTGCTTCCTTCAACAGCAATAGGCGCCATCACGGCTTGTCCCAATGAATTGTAAATGGTCACATTGATTACATCAGGATGTGCCAGATACAATGAGAAGTTGACTTCATTGGTAAATGGATTCGGATAAGCACCTGCTGCGTAAGTCGGTGTTGCAGCACTATTCGGATCAGAAAGCAATACGCTGCATGCTCCAACAGAACCTGGCATATTATTATCCAACCAAACCCAACGTGCGCTGATCCAGCTTTTCAGTTCAACAATTTCACCTGCATAAGAATTTGGAAATGGAGCAGGGTTTGGCCATACGTATTGTCCGAGGATAGGCCATTTCTGGAAATTTCTTCCACTGCTTTCAGTTAGGAACGTCTGCATGGAATCGCAATAGTTGTGCAGATAGTTTACAGAAAGTACAGTGAGTTTAAGCTCTTCCCAGCGACATTTCACTTTGTTTTGAAATGATGTGTCTTGCAAGAGACGATCCCACCAGAAAGGAATTTGCCAGTAATCTCCAGAACATACTAAAGCGAAGTCGATTGCCCATCCTGCAGTATCTGATCCTGCGCAATAGTTCGCATTCGCCCATGCCAAGTCATAATCCCAGCATGGCCCGATGGTGAGTTTCCCGCCATTGCTGTTTTTGTCTTTGTACAAGTAGGTACTTAGTCGGTAACCATCTACATTCTTCGAAAATTCATTCAATAGGAAGTAATCTACGAATGAATTCACATCGATGTAATGCGAATAACCCACAGCGGTATCCATAAAGTTCGGTCCGGCAAGTGCTGTTTCAAAACTATCGACATAAGCTTGAATGTATGTTTCCTGCTGCGGCATGATTGCTAAATCGCTAGGACATTCATATTGATAAAAAATAGTTTGTCCGTTGGGTGCGGTGTCTGGTGCAAACGGAGACACCCATCCACCGCCACCATTTCCAGTAGACTTGTCAATTTTAACAATGTAACCACCAGTCAATTCATCTCCGTAAATATCAATTGGCTGAAGATTGGCAATGTCAACACGGTTATTGTCGCGTTTGATTTTCTCCATGAGAATATACACACCAACATATTCTCCATTCATTACGACTTCGACATAAACACCGCGTGGAGCATACCATCCAAGGCTGCGCGCTAGATCGTATGTCATATAATTGTTCAGAAGAGATTTGTCGCTATAGCTAGGAGAAAGAATCCAATCGCTTTGAGAAGGCATTCCTAGAATTGAAGAGTCAATTGCATTTCCATTTACGTCCCAACATTCAAATCCGTATGGCTTTTTAGGAAACATTTGCGAGGAAGAGCCGCGGTACTCAATTCCGATTTTCCCATTGTAACTGTTGAACGGATCTGCAAGGTGATTGCGATTTCCTACTCCATTGTAAATAATTCCCATGTCGGCCATTACTTTTGGTTCATCAACAATAGTATTGGCACCTGAGTTGATCACAACAATTGGCAAATTGGATGAAGTGAAATTCAACGGCGGAAGAAACCATGTTGGAGTTGGTCCGAACATTACAGTTGCATCATTCAAACCGAAGTTGAGCCAGAATCTTCCGGATAAGTCAGTAGAGGAGGCGTTAACATTATGTACTTGAATGGAGAGAACGTTGATGCCGGGAAGCATGAGTCCTTGCAACGTTGCTTCGGAGATGGAGAAGTAATCAGGGTTTCCTCCAGTGTACATGACCGCTTCATGACTAGCAGAAGCCAAAGCGGAATAAGGAGGCTTGCCTGCAGCAGACATATTTGCGCGCGCGATTTCAATATTGTTGAGATACGCAACGAACCCATCGTCGTAATCGGCATTCAGAATTGCTTCTGAAATTTTTGAAGTGTCGGCAATGCTGAACGCAATGCGAATAAATACCGGAGCTCCGGTAGGTGTTGTCGTGTTATCATCGCCATCACTAAATCCAAATCCGCCCGAACCTGAATTCCATGAAGTTGCGTTAAAACTTACTTTTCTCCAATTTGTATCGGGCTCGGCCGTTGGAGCAACATACCGCCACGTGTCTGTTTCATAGACCGCCGTTTCCCAGTGGTCCGTTTGAGCTGATACCGACGCATAGCCGGCCATCAGTAATGAGGTTAGTAAAATCTGTTTCATAAAGGGTTAGTGATAGCTTGTAAAGTTACCGAATAGTTCCCCCGGTGTAAATAGAAATCGACGAAGGCGGAAAGCGGGGGGATGGGTGCGGTATTTGGCGGTGGTAATAATAGAGTGCGGACTCTTGCAGAGTGGGGACGCTACCAATACAACACTACTCTGGGGAGAATCTTAGACAACTGTTAAATATGTTTTGGTAGGGTTTGGGCTCTTGGAGAGTGGGGACTCTTGGAGAGTGGCCACCCTTGGAGAGTGGCGACTCTCCTCATATTATTGAGTATATTCATTTCATGAATCGTCCATTTTCACCCCCAACAAGCATCATAGCAATAGCCCTACTCATAGCGCTTTTCTCCTCAGCTTGTCGCATTTCCATTCATGGCGGAAGAAAGGTGAAAAAGCCGGTAATTTATTTGTACCCAACAGCAACAACTGATGTGCAAGTGAAATTGGAAACAGAGATGAATCTCACTCTGACAGAACCGATCTATGCGAATGGCTGGAATGTAACCGCCTCTCCCGATGGACAACTCGTGAATGCTGCTGATGGAAAAGTGTATCCGTATTTGTTTTGGGAGGCCACCGATCGACACGAGTATAGTTTTGATCAAGGATTTTGCATTGCGGGTGAAGATGTGGAGGCGTTTCTGGATTCGCAACTTGTTGTTATGGGATTGAACGAAACGGAGAAGAAAGATTTCATTGCATACTGGTTGCCTGATCTGCGAAACAATAAATTCAATCTTATCACTTTTCCTGGAGAAGAGTACACATCACGCGCAGAATTACACGTTATACCTGAACCAAATTCAATATTGCGTGTATTCATGGCATTCAAGTCATGCAACGAGCGTGTAGCCATTCCTGCACAGCATTTTCCTGCATTCCACCGCAATGGATTTTCTGTAGTGGAATGGGGCGGAACGGATGTGAGTATACCATTGGAAGAATTAAATTGATGCGAAGACTTACACTTGCATTATTCTCATTGTTGTTACCGTTGTTGGTCTTCGGACAAACTTTCATTTATCGTTTTCAGAGTACAGACGACGGTTCGTTGTTTTATTGGAATAGTGAAGACAGCAGAAATCCCGGAATTACAGTTTGCCCTAAGGACAGTTTGTCTGAAGCATCACGAAAAACAAAACCTGATTTTGCATTGAAGTGCAACAATGTATTCTTCAGTGGAAACAACAAGTATATCTTCTGGACCTACAACGGTAAAATATACCGTGCAAATTATCACGCAGAAGGTTTGACAGATACATTGGTTGTGAATTACCCGAATCTCTCGCAGTTTGCATGTGATGCGAATTACGACGGAACAAAAATACTCGCGTGTTACGATGCACCTACATTGCCTAAGCGTTGTTCTCCGGGGTTTCGCATGTTGCTGAGTTTTGAATTGCGCAACGGAGCATTTCAATTGACGGATACACTTTCTCCACCTGACACGTGCCATTTTGTATCACAGGCGAATTTCCTGAGTAACGGTAATGTTTTGTGGAGAATGAGTACAGATGCTCATCTTATGCGACCGAATGGTGATGGCACTTACACTGAAGTGAATCTTCCTGTTGCAAAGTACATTCAACGACCGGCTTTTCTTCTGGCGAAAGGAGCCACTTCACTTTTCTTTTATGGATATGTAAAAGATAAACTGACACTGCAGGATGATTCGCTCATTGAATTGTATGAGGTGAAATTCGTCAATGGAGTGTATGTTGACCCAATCAAAATTCGTGAATGGAGAAACATGCCGCAGTGGTCTTTGCGTATAGCCATTTCACCCGACGGAACACATTTGTCGTGGGTTGATTTTGTGAAAGATAAGAACGAGAAGGAGCCGGACATTTCTGACGTATACACTTCGCATTGGGAAAATGGAATTTGGTCAGAACCTGAATTGGTATTCAGTGAAGTCGTCAATTGGGGACAGCGGAGTTTGCTCTCGTGGATGTATTCAAGTAATTCCAGCTTGTATTGGTACATTGGCAATGCGCGTATGATATTGTGTGAAGGATTTCACAAAGGAAGTTTGGTCAGTGAAATACTTTTGGTACCAATGAATAAACCTGTGTCTAAAATACTTGAACACTATGATGTGATGCTGCAGGATACGTTGATTGCAAAGGGGCAACGACTTTTTCATTTTCAATATGTGAATCTAACTACCGATACTATCAAAATTATTCTCGGACCCGCGTCTTATTTTACACCAAGTCAACGAACGATTCCAATAGCGGCACATGCATTCACAACATTGGAGGTTGACTTTCCTGAAGTGGTTGCACCAAATCCGCCGCAGAATACATGGAACCTTGCCCCGGGAGATACGTGTGCATTTGATCGAAGAGTTTCTTTCCTGGCAACAGGAGAAGAATTCAAAGTATCGTTGTACATCACTGGTGGAACAGAATCGGGCATGGTGGAATGGAGAATTCGTCCGAAGATGGTTTTGCGTGATATAAGAAGAAGTATGTTTGAACCATTTGTAGGAGCCAATGGAGTTACTGAAGAACAATGTGTGCGTACGAAGAATGGATTTGTGTTTACAACATGGTACCCAAACGGAAAGCTGCACACAGAATCGCATTATGATTCGAAGGGTCACAGAACCGGAGTGTGGAATTATTACAATGAAGCCGGGGTGAAGATTGTAGAGAATGTTTATCGAGGTGAAACACGAAAAAGCACAACCTGGTACGACGATGGAAGTTTGAAGAGTTCAGGAAAGTACCGCAAGAATTGCAAACTGGGAACGTGGAAAGAATATTACGGTGGAGGAGAGAAAAAATCGGTGGCGCATTTCCGGCGCTATTGGTTGCTCGATATTACTACGAAGCGGCTATCTGCTGATGTAGTGATGTGCACTAGTGCGCGTAAATACACATCATGGTATTCTAACGGTAAAAAGCAGTCGTACGCCCATTTTTCGATTGGAGGTAGAAGGAACAGAACATGGACAACGTGGTATGAGAACGGCGCACTGAAAGAGCAGTGCACGTATTCGCGTTGCGGAGAAAGTAAGCGAACAGTTATATACGCGCAGGATGGAAATATATGCTACGATTCGGAAGTGCATCCATATCCCATTTACCAACAATGCGGCGAAGCGTTACGAATTACTGACGTATGGCCGAAGTTGGAATACAGCAATTACAAGCGAAGAACGGGCCGCAATGGTTGGGATTTCTGATAGAAATTACTATCGCAATTGAAGATTACATGATGTTCTGCAACTGAATTTTCAGTGCTGTAATCTCCTCTCTTTTTTGTTCAATGATAGTATAGAGTTCTATGTCAAGTGCTTTCACATCTTCATGCCAGATAATGTGATTGTAGAACTTAGGTGAAGCGAACGGATGATTGATAAAATACCTGACAAGCGCTTTTCTTGGCAAAATGCCGAGCTCAGGGTGAGTAAATTCCTTTGCCTTGAGGATCATTTCATTTGCCCCCGTGTTGAGATTCATAATCGCTCGCAGCATGAATTCCTGATCAGAGGCATTCCAGCCTATATTGGTTACGCGGTTCTCCGGCAAACGAATTCCTTTCACTTCCAGGTAAGCTTCCAGTCTGTCGATATAATCTTCTGCAAATTCACAACATGCTTCGATAAAGGGAGCGGCTCTTTCTAGGCGTTGGCTAGTGGAGATTTTTGGAGGACGTTTGGTGTTCATTGCAGCAGTAGGGATGCAGTAATGGAATGGACGCAGATTATCAATACTATGAAATAACGAAAATTGTGTAAGAAAAAGTAGCAATTCTAAAATAATGCGGTGAAATATGGGGTAACCCTGCAAGGGTTATAACCCTTTGAGGGTGGGTACCCTGCAAGGGATATAACGCTTTGAGGGTGTCTGTCCTCTAAATCACTTCTGCCATCGTCTTTTTTTCAATTTTCGACTTCACCCACAGTCGGAAATCAAAGAATACGTTGGCCTTGGATTCCAATCCTTCCGCTTGTAAGGATTCCAGTTTCTCTGAGAGCTTTCTCAATTCATCAATACTCATCTTGTGGAGTTTGGTGGTGCGAGATAGGAATTTAAGCACCGCTGTTTCGGTTCTGTAAGTTAAAGCTTGCTTCTTGAAGTAATAGGCAATTGATGCTACTTCTGATTTTATTGAATCGGTGTTGTTTTCATCAAAATGAATCAGAACATTCAGTAGTCTCGCGAAATTCCAAATCTCGGGGCGAACGGTTTTGTCAAAGTTGTTTAACAAGCTATTCAGTTTCTTTCTCGCTAATTTCAAATTGCTTTGTGCATAAGCAATGTAACTCAACATATAGAGCAACGTAATTTTCGAAGTTTCTGGAAGCATGCTCTCATAGTTTGCGTACCCTTCTTCTACATCAGCGAATAATAACGAGGCTTCTTTGAAATCCGACTTTCCAATGAGCATCGATAATTGCATCATATAAGAGAAGTTGAATACTTGCGCTTTCAATCGCGCGGCACTCAAATGTCCTTCGGGCGCTTCGATGGAGCGGAAACTTTGTAATTCTCCAGCGAATTTTGCCGGATTCACATCTTTCGTGATCGCCAAAATGCGGGAACGAATACTTACGTAATCCAGCGGATATTCTGAACTGAATGGTCCTTGTTCATCCATCAATTCAATGATCTTTTGATTCACATCCAGTTCTCCGCGCTTATCTCCGGTAACGTTTTTCCATAGCGCATGAATCTGATAGTAGCGTATCTGTGCGTTTACTGATCCTGCCGATGTAATTGACTCCAACGCTTTCTGCTTCATGAATTCTTTCAACGCATCAACGGCCTGCTTTGTTCGCAAGGCCACCGCTCGCTGGCGTAGTTTTCCTGCTTGCTCATGTAGCACTGTAAAGTGAATAATATTCGACTGCAAACGCGTGAGTTCATTCATTTCTACAAGAATCTGATTCTCCTTGCGCGCACCTGCAACTCCAAGTAAGGCAATTTTTCTTTCCCAGTATAGCACTTGCAATCCCAAATCGAAGAATTCAAAATGCCTGCAGATACGTAAAGCACTAGTGATAACTTTAAGGCACGATGAAAACATGCCTTTGCCTTGCAATATTTCTATGTCAATGAGTAGTTCTTTGACACGAAGATTCGCCGATTTCCCCACATGAAATTCCCGAAGGGAACGCAAGATCAATTGATACAAATAATGTTGATCGGCCTTAATGTATCTGGTGTCAAAACCCTGCTTTCTGACTTCCTTTTTTAGAACTAGTTCATCAAAAGTGGTCAATTCCCGCAAAACTTCAAATATTACGCCGTATTTGTTTCGCTCTCCTATTACGTGCTTCCTGCTGTATATTGAGAAATAACGCTTCTCATTCATATCAAGCGACCGAATCAACTTGTAAGCGTTACTTTCCTTTGTTATGCTCATCAGACTTACTAAAATAGGTGTTTTTTTATCTCAATTCCACGGGCAGGAAAATTAACTTTGGGACTATAGAAATTTAACATGAAAAAACTGGTTCTTCTTGTAATCGCCACTATCGCTACGTCGGCCCATGCGATGGCTGCAACGATCTATGTTAACGATGGAACATTCTCACTGGGAGACTGGTGCACGGCGGCCGGGAATAACACAACAGGGAACGGAAGTACTTCTTCACCATACGCTACATTGGCTTTTGCTTTATCCACAGCAGGTGTGGGAGATGTTGTCCGTATTGACCAAGGAACATTTAGCAACGAAAACAATGTAACCGTGAACGTGGCAACAGTCACCATCGAAGGGTTCAACGTTGCAACAACTGTTTTCCAACGCACTTCCGGAACATTGAACTTTCTCAATATTGCTGCGAATGGAGTGATTGTAAAAAATATCACGGTTCAGAACTACAACAGTAACACAGCTGCCCTTGGTAAAGCGATTACTGCGAACAATGTGAGTAACGTTCAGATCTACAACTGCGCATTCATTGGTAATTCGTCGGGTGGAGGAGAACCTGCTGTGTATTCTAGCAATACCGGTGCGTCGAACGTGTCTGTTGCGGTTCGCAAATGTTCTTTCCGAAACAATACAGGAAACTATGGCGGAGGTATTTCCGTTACTGCGAACACAATCAATGTTTCTTCTGCTATTACTGCAACGATCGACAGTTGTTATTTCGAAAACAACGTGAAGAGTTCGTACTATGGTGGAGCAATTGTAATCGAGAAAGGTGTTGCTTCTGCTCCTTCTGCTCAGGCGCCGAATGTTACAATCAGCAATTCTACAATCGGTAATCTATGCGCGAGCGGAGGCAACAGAGCGCAACGTGGCGGTGCTTTGTACACAGATGATAATTCTATTGTGACAATAAACAATACATGTTTCTCTAACAATACTGCGGAAGACGTTGCAGGGCCTGATGGCGGTGGTGCGATCTGGTCTGGAGAATGCACGCTAACCTTGAACGATTGTAAATTCGAAAACAACAATGCCAATGTTACGGTGGCAAAATATGGTGGAGCAATTTATGCGAATGGTGGATTCAATTTGAACACACTAAACATTAATCGTTGTGCTTTCATTGGAAATACTTCGAATCGTGGAGGAGGAATTTATATTGATCACTGTACAGCGGTAATCAAGAATGCGTTGTTCTACGGTAATGCCGGTACCGGTTTCGGTGGAGGAATTGCGGCGAATGATGCGAATGCAAATGTGACGATCTATAATTCTACATTCTCGAACAACACAACAACAGGCGCAGGAAGAGGTGGGGCTATTGATGGCAACCAATTTCAATCGCCGATGATCATCAAGAATTGTATTGTATATGGAAACGGTACGCAGAAAGAAATTGCAGGCGGGACAAACATACAGGTAAGATGGTCGGATGTTAGCACGAATAGTATTGCAGGGACAGATTACAGTAATGTTGTTGGAAACACTACTGCGAATCCGTTGTTCACTAACAGTGCAACGAACGACTACACTCTTTCAAGCACTCTTTCTCCTGCTTACAACACTGCAAATGCAGATGCCGGTAATGCTCCAACCAACGACATCAACAGCATCAATAGAACAACATTGGAGATGGGTTGTTATACATTCGGATCTGCTCCTGTTCTACGTTGGTCATGCGCTAATCCTACGAACCTCGCTTCTATATCTGGAAATACATTATCCATTTGTCCTGGCGGATCTGTTACTTTGACAGCTGCTCCTTCATCGGGTTATACGTATTCTTGGACATCCAGTCCGGCAGGATTCACTTCTGCTGCGCAAACAGTGGTGGTTTCTCCAACGGTGACAACTGTGTATCAAGTGAGCATTAATAATGGCTCGTGCGGAGTGTATGGTGTTGCATCGTTTACGGTTACAGTTAATCCTGCACCTACTACACCAACAATCAGTGCGAGTGGTCCGACTACATTCTGCACGGGCGGTTCTGTTACGCTGACATCCAGTGCTGCCAATTCATATTTGTGGAGTACTGGTGCCACTACGCAATCGATCTCGGTGAACACGTCTGGATCGTACTCGGTTACAGTTGCGAATGCAAGCGGATGTACTGTAGGTTCGGCGTCAACAACAGTGACCGTGAATCCTCTTCCATCAACACCAACAATCAGTGCTGGTGGACCTCTTACGTTCTGTGTTGGCGATTCTGTTGTGCTTACATCTAGTGCTCCATTCAACAATACTTGGAATACAGGCGACACAACGCAATCAATAACTGTTACGCTTGGTGGAACTTATGTTGTAACATTTACTAATACATCCAATTGTTCGGCAAGTTCTGCTCCTGTAAGCGTAGCGGTTAATCCGCTACCTCAGGTTCCAGTCATCAATGCTGCTGGGCCACTAACATTCTGCGCTGGTGATAGTGTTGTGCTCATTTCAAGCAGTACTTCAAACAATAACTGGAATACCGGAGATACTACACAGTCGATTACAGTAAGTGCTTCTGGAACATATTTCGTCACTGTTGTGAATGGAAATGGATGTCAGGCTCAATCTGCAGGTGATAGTGTAACGGTGAATGCACTTCCGAATGTACCTACAGTTGCGCTAAATGGTCCTTCTGTGTTTTGTGCAGGAGACAGTGTAGTCTTGACTTCAACTGCAACATTCAACAATGTATGGAGCACAGGCGATACAACACAATCGATCACGATCTTCGCTACAGGAAATGTCAATGTAACAGTTTCGGACAACAACGGATGCAGTTCAAGTTCGGCGTCAACACTAATTACAGCGAACGCACTGCCGTTTACTCCGGTAATTTCCACAAGTGGCCCAACAGTATTCTGTGCCGGAGATAGTGTGATTCTTACTTCCAGCACCGCATACGGTAATCAATGGAGTACAGGCGATACGATACAGAGTATTGTAGTATTCACCGGCGGAACGTATTCGTTGTATGTTGTTGATGGGAATTCATGTGCATCAGGATTAACTTCCGATTCAGTACATGTGAATGCATTGCCACCTGTTCCTGTAGTAACGGCGCAAGGTCCAACTACATTCTGTTTAGGTGACAGCGTATTGCTGAGTTCAAGCAGTCCGGTAAACAATAACTGGAGCAACGGAGCACTCACACAAACAACAACAGTTTATACCAGCGGAATCTACACCGTAATGGTAACAGATACGAACGGATGCAGTTCAACCTCATCAGGCGTAACAGTAACCGCTAATCCACTTCCTGGTTTGCCGACCATTACAGCAAGTGGTCCGACGACTCTCTGTCAGGGTGGTTCTGTTACGCTAACTTCGTCTTTCCCTACAGGCAATGTATGGAGCACGGGATCCGGCAACGCAAGTATTGTTGTGAGTATATCCGGCACGTACACCGTTGTCAATACCAATTCATTCGGATGCAGCTCAGCACCGGCGTCTATTGATGTAACGATCAATCCTTCTCCGCTTGTAGATGCATCATCGCTTGCCATTGACACAGCATTCTGCGGATTATCTACAGGTGCAATTTCAGGACTGACGGTTACTTCGGGTACATCGCCTTACACGTTCACTTGGTATGATGCAACGGGTAATGCAGCAGGTACCGGCTATTCATTGAGCAATCTCAGCGCAGGAACATACTATTTGATTGTGACAGACAGCAACGGATGCGCAGACACAACAGGCAATCTCGTTGTTCCCGGAACGAATGGAGTTCAAGTGAACTTAACAGCAACACCGCTTTCAGGAAACGCACCGTTGAATGTAGAATTTACTGCAACAACTACCCATAGCGTATCACAGTATTATTGGGATATGACTTCAACCTCATATAGCACAAGTACAGATACAACAAGTTTCTTGTACACATCAGCAGGTAGCTATGATGTAACAGTAACGGTTACAGACAACAATGGCTGTACAGATTCGGATACAATTACGATTGTTGTGGATGAAGAAATCATAATAGAGGTGCCCAATGTATTTACACCGAATGGAGATGGGTCAAACGATTTGTTTTTGATCAATACAACAGGCATTGATTACTTGAAAGTTTCCATCTACGACCGGTGGGGCGTTTTGATAGCAGTGGTGGAAGGCGTTAACGCAGGTTGGGATGGAAGAGCTACGAACGGTATGAGGGCTGTTGACGGTACGTATTACTTCGTGTTGGATTGCATCACCAATCAAGGCGAAGCGATTAATAAGACGGGGTTTGTGACGATGTTGCATTAACGCTGGGATATTCCAACCCTTTCCACCCTGCCTTTCCACCCTTTCCACCCTGCAAGGGATATAACCCTTTCAGGGTGGCACCCTCAAAGGGTTATATCCCTTGCAGGGTATCCTACGGCAGCCGCTAGTGTATGCTAAACGTTTACAATTACTTACACACGACTACAAGCAGTTACAAACAACTATTGTCGTAAGCTATTCGCATCTTTGTATCGACACTGGGATTGTTGCTTATGCGCTCTCTCTTCTTTTGAATTTTCCGCTATACGTTTGATTTTTTGTTTTGTATTTTTAACCTTATTCGTTTATGAACTTTCCTCGTACCAAATGGATTCTTGCCCCGCAACCTGATCAACATCTCGTGACGCAGTTTGCTAATGCGCTTCGTTTTCCGAAAGAACTTGCTGCGCTCCTGCTTCAACGTAATATCAAAACACCCGAACAGGTAAGAGCATTCTTCAATCCGGATCTCAATAACCTGCACGACCCTTTTCTCATGCGAGACATGGACAAGGCAGTCGCGCGAATTCAACGCGCGCTTGGCGATGGAGAAAAAATATTAGTGTTCGGTGATTATGATGTAGATGGCACTACTGCTGTTGCATTGGTGTATTCTTATCTCCGTGATCTAGGTGCAGAATGCGGATTCTATATTCCTGATCGATACAAAGAAGGCTACGGAATTTCATTCGACGGAATTGATTTTGCCGCTGAGAATAATTACGGATTGATCATTGCCCTCGATTGCGGAATAAAATCGCACGACAAAATAAATTACGCAGCACAAAAGAATATCGACTTCATTATTTGTGATCACCATCGTCCGGGTGAAACGATTCCAAATGCTGTTGCAGTGCTCGACCCGAAACGCAATGATTGTAATTATCCGTACGATGAATTGTGCGGTTGCGGAATCGGCTTCAAACTTGTACAGGCTTTGCACCATTCTTCCGGAGGCAACTTCAGCGAAATAACGAACTACCTCGATTTAGTCGCTGTGAGCATTGCTGCAGATATTGTGCCCGTTACTGGAGAAAACAGAATACTTGCTTCTTTCGGATTGAAACAAATCAATGCTGATCCGCGACCTGCTTTCAAAGCATTGTTCAAATTGGCAGGACTGAAAAAGGAGATTACCATTTCTGATTTGGTCTTTACTGCTGCTCCGCGTATCAATGCTGCCGGACGTGTGCATCACGGAAAAGGCGCAGTGGAATTACTCATTTCTCAAGATGCAGAACGCGCGGAAGAAACAGCTGCGGAATTGAACAAACACAATTTGGAGCGGCGTGATCTCGATAAAACGATTACGGCGCAAGCCATCCAAATGATTACGGATGATGCGCAATTTCAATCGAGAAAATCGACAGTAGTCTTTCATCATGAATGGCACAAAGGCGTTGTGGGAATTGTAGCTTCTCGTTTAATTGAACGCTGGTACAAGCCAACTATCGTGCTTACTGAAAGCGATGGAAAAGTTACAGGATCGGCACGCTCTGTTCGCGATTTCGACGTGTATGAAGCCATCGAAGCCTGCAGCGATTTACTCATTCAGTTTGGCGGTCACAAATTCGCAGCGGGACTCACACTCAAGCCGGAAGATGTGAATTCATTCGTGATGAAGTTCGATCATGAAGTGACATCGCGTATTACGGAAGAACAAACGATTCCTGTTACTGAAGTTGATCTTGAACTTTCTCTCCAGTCAATCAACGACAACTTCTTTCAATTGCTGCAACAATTTGCTCCTTTCGGTCCGGGCAATATGAATCCGGTATTTGTCACGCACAACCTCGCAGATCGTGGCTGGGCGCGTGTTGTTGGCGACAATCATCTCAAGTGCGATCTTATGCAACCGCCAAACCGAAATCTCTTCTTCGGCGGTATCGGTTTCGTAATGGGAGAGTTTCTTCCATCGATGCAAAAAAATGCAACATTCTCCGCTTGCTATTCATTGGAAGAAAATCAATGGAACGGGAAAGTTTCTGTGCAAATGGCGTTGAAGGATTTACGGGCGTGATGGCCGCAAAGACGCAAAGGCGCAGAGATAATGCAAAGAGATGTTATGACTGAATTGGAATTGAATGAACTTTCGCGTAAAGTTATTGGCTGTTGTATAAGAGTCCATAAATATTTTGGTCCTGGACTCTTCGAAAAAATCTATGAAACCAGTTTGCTGGAGGAATTACGTTGTTCTGGTGTCAAAGCCAGAGGGCAAGTTGAAGTTGAACTGACATATCGAGGAAAGGCACTAGGTAAGGGCTATTACATTGATATCCTTGTCGAGGAGGAGATAATTCTTGAAATTAAGGCGGTTGATGTAATGAATCCGATATACGAAACGCAGCTGCTATCTTATCTAAAGTTAGCTGACAAAAGACTTGGACTACTGGTAAATTTCAATTCTCCAACTTTGGTTGGTGGAGTAAAACGAATGGTAAATAACTTATAATCTTTGCGCCTTTCTCTGCGCCTTTGCCTCTCTGCGGCTATTTACTCATCTACTCTTCGCCTTTATTCGAAGCACAATTGCTCTCTGATATGAATTTACCTGACAGAAGCCTTCGACTACTGGTAAATTTCAATTCTTCAACTTCGACAGGTGGAGTAAAACGGATTGTAAATAACTTAAAGTATTTGCGCCTTTTCGGTCAATAATATCAGCGTTCATCCCCGTGTCCCCGTGGTGAATCAAATTAAGATTCAGCGGCTACCTACTTCAACACAACTCTCCCCAACTTCTTCGAGAATTCTTTCTTCGCTGCAACCAAACTCTGTTGCTTCTGAAGCAGGATCAACTGATCATCGAAATTCTCAGTCTCGCGCAATTCATTCTGCACATCTGCAATCATCACTTCCAATCGACGCAATTGCAGCGCATGAACCGCTGCTGTTGCTGATCGAATCAAAGCCTGAATTTCCTGGTGAACATAAATGAAGTGACGCTCCCAGTTGGAAAGCATGTAAGGTGTAGTAATGAAATCAACAGTGACTTCACTTACAGATCCATCCGGATAGTTCACAAAATAATTGTGATCAAGCGCTACGCCTTCGTGATGATGGCGCTCATATTCTTCCATGATCTTTCGATAGGTTGGAACTTCGAATGGAAATAAACTATGTTCTGCTTCGAGCACAACGAAATCGGCAAGCGTTCCTTCAATCTCCATTTCATTCCCTTCTTCATCTTGTCCTTTCATTGGAACGGGTTGTGTTCCGTAGTTCAGAAGCAAACGAATAATTTCGCGCTCCTGATATTCAGTGCGTGTTTTCTGTTCAACAACGGGTTGCTCTCCGGGTTGCGCCGCTACATCGAGAATGAAATTCTGCGCTTGTTCTTCTTCCGGACGGGCTTTACGCGTATCGTCACTTTTCTTATCGTGATTCTTGCGACGTTGTTTGTTCAACTCATTCAGCAAAGTCTGCTCTTCGATATCGAGTATTCGACTGCAGTCTTTCACATAGACACTTCGCGTAATGGCATCAGGAATCAAAGAGATGCTGGCTACAATATCATGAATGAGTGCCGACTTCTTAATCGGATCATTCTTCGTATCAGCTGAAAGTAATTCAGTTTTGAACGCAATGAAATCTTTTGTGTTTTCCTTGATGAAGCTTTTGAATTCTTCACTGGAAACTTTCTTCGAATAGGAATCAGGATCGTCGTTATCAGGAAACAGCAACACGCGAACGTTCATTCCTTCTTCAAGAATCAAATCGATTCCGCGGAAAGATGCTTTGATACCTGCAGGATCACCATCATACAGAATGGTAATGTTGCTCGTGTATCTGCGAATGAGTCGTATCTGTTCAACGGTCAATGATGTTCCGGATGATGCTACCGCATTTTCAATACCGGCCTGATGCATGGCAAGAACATCGGTATAGCCTTCTACGAGATAACAAACATCATCTTGTATGATTTGCTTCTTCGCAAAATATAATCCGTACAGTACATTACTCTTGTGATAGATTTCTGTTTCAGGAGAGTTAATGTACTTCGCAATTTTCTTGTCGGTCTTCAGTGTACGACCACCAAATGCAATAACACGTCCGCTTGCGTTGTGAATCGGAAAAATCATGCGACCGTTGAAGCGATCGAAAACTTTATCCTTGTTTTCTTCGTTCTGAATGGTGAGTCCGGCTTTCACCAGATATTCCAATTTGTAACCTGCAGCTATTGCGGCATCGGTAAGATCTCGCCAGGTTTCAGGTGAAAAACCAAGTTGAAATTTCTCAATGATTTCGCGACGAAATCCGCGCTCCTGGAAATAGGAAAGTCCGATGGCTTTTCCTTGCTCCGTTTCATGAAGATTTTTCGTGTAGTGTTTTTGTGCAAATCCGCTGACCAGAAAAAGAGATTCCCGCTCGTTATCGCGTTCCTGCTGCTCGTCTGTTTTCTTCTCTTCGTGAATTTCGATATTGTACTTCTTCGCAACCCACCGTAGCGCCTCCGGATACGAAAGATGTTCGTGCTCCATGACGAAGTTCACTGAATTGCCTCCCTTTCCGCAACCGAAACATTTGTAAATACCGCGTGCAGGAGAAACGTTGAACGATGGTGTCTTTTCGTTGTGAAACGGACACAATCCGATCATGCTTGAGCCGCGCTTTTTCAGCGACACAAACTCGCCTACTACCTCATCAATGCGGGCAGAGTCAAGAATCAGATCAACGGTTTCCTTTGGAATCATTTCGGGACTGTGAAGTTAATAAATCGAAATGCGATTTCCTGAAGAACTGAGAATAAGAGTTGTATAAATTGGGTGATTATTCGGCGGTTATTGACTAATTAACCGTTGAATTGCGTTATTCCAATGAATGATAGATTTACCACCGCTCACTTCACCACTTCTCCGCCGTAATCCTTTTCTGTAAGCACGTGTCCTTGTTCGGTCCAGTATTTCCAAAGTCCTACGGGTTTTCCTTGGTTGTAATACCCTTCTGAACTCATTTCACCGTTGTGGTACCATGATACACCGTACCCCACGCGAATTCCATTGTGGTATTGTCCTTTGCTGTAAGGTTTGCCATCTTCGTAAAACGTCAACCATTCTCCGGATGCTAATCCGCCGGCAACATAACCGCGTTTCTTAACGATTCCGTTGGCATAGCGTTCAATGTAATCTCCGTTCCAGATAGAATCTGCCGCTTGTTTCGGTACAGGTGATACTGGAGGTGTAACAGAAAGTCCGCGCACTGGAGCATTTTTCTCTTCTGGCGATTTACTTTTCGTTGAATCTGTTGCGTTGCCATTGTTGGTTCCTGATGAGCAGGATGTGATGGTGGCAACTGTGGCAATGAAAAATAGCTTACGCATAATTGATTTCTTTATAGAGCTTTCCTTTTTTGTAAATCTCGATTTTGTCGGTTTTACCTTCTTCAGAAAAGTACTTCCATTTTTTCACTTTGCTACCATCTTTAAAACAACCGGTGCTACTCACTTTACCATTGGCATAATAACTCACCCATTTGCCATCCCACACTCCTTCATGATAGCTTCCTTTCGACAGAAGTTTGCCGTTGGAATCATAGAACGTCCATTTACCTTCGGGTTTTCCGTTCGTAATATTTCCTATAGATTGAAGATTTCCGTTATCGTGCCACTGTTTAAATTGTCCTTCTAGTACATCGTCTTTGTAATTGCACTCTTCCATGATCCGTCCTGTGTTCGACCATTTCTTCCAGCTGCCATATTTTTTTCCTTGGCGATATATGCCAGCTTCTTTCTTCAAGGTGTCATTCCAGAATTCCGCATACACTCCATCTAACATGTCGTTCTTGTAAGTTGCCAATCGGTAGACAACACCATTCGCATCGAAGAAATACCAGCAACTGTCGAGCTTACTGCTCTTGTAAAACCCACGACGTTCGAGCTTGCCGTCTGAACTCCAATAAAACCATTCTGCTGTGGCTTGCCCATGATCGTATTTGCCAATCATTTTACGCATACCGGTTTCATAGTAATACGACCAAACACCATCGGCAAGTCCTGCTGCATCTACATTACCTTCAGAAGCCAATATTCCATTGGGATGGTAATACTTCATCGGTTTCGTTTGAGCAGGGGCAAGCAATGAGCTAAGTAGTGCAAGGAGCAGTAAAATCTGTTTCATGGGGCCTATTATTTTTCGCGTTGGGTGGTGTAATTAACTAACTCCCGCAGTGAATTTTTCGCGTCACCATCCTTGAATTGATCAAGTAAGTTGAGCGCTTTCTCTTTATATTCGTTCATGCGCTTCGTTGCGTATTCAATACCGCCGCTTTGGTGTACAAATGCAATAACTTCCTGCACACGTTCCGGTTCTTCGTTGTGATTTTTTACAATATTGATAATCCGTTTCTTGTCAGCGCGACTGGCTTGATTCAAAGCGAAAATCAAAGGCAAAGTCATCTTTTTCTCTTTGATGTCGATGCCTGTGGGTTTGCCGATATCTCCGGCCTTTCCGTAATCAAAAAGATCGTCTTTAATTTGAAAGGCAATGCCGGTGTACTCTCCAAACAAACGCATGTTCTCTTGAATGGTGAGATCTGATGTTACACTCGCGGCACCTGAAGCGCAGCATGAAGCAATTAATGAAGCGGTCTTTTGACGAATAATATCGAAGTAAACTGGCTCAGCAATATCAAGTCGTCGCGCTTTTTCAATCTGCAACAATTCTCCCTCACTCATTTCACGCACAGCGTTAGATACAATTCCTAGCAGATGAAAATCTTTGTTGTCTACTGAGAGTAACAATCCGCGCGAGAGCAAAAAGTCGCCAACGAGTACGGCAATCTTGTTTTTCCAGAGCGCATTCACGGAGAAAAATCCGCGACGCATGTTGGAATCATCCACTACATCATCATGAACGAGTGTCGCAGTGTGTAGAAGTTCGATCAAAGCCGCAGCTCTATACGTAGAGTCGTTAATTTCTCCGCACATTTTTGCAGAAAGAAAAACGAACATCGGACGAAGCTGCTTCCCTTTACGCTTCACGATATAGGCCGTTATCTTGTCCAGCAATGGCACATTGCTTTTCATGGAATCTCTGAACTTATGTTCAAAAAGATCCATCTCTTGAGCAACTGGCGCTTTTATGTTATTGATGGCGGACATGGGACGTAAAGGTAAGGGTAAATTGGGGATCAGTGGCCCCGGATTTAGACCTGCGCTGCAATCACTTGGGAGGAGATAAACGGCTTCTCAGGAATGCCACATAACCGTTGATCAACTTCTGGCAATGATCATTTATCGCTCTTTGCTCAAGTAATTGTTGTTCTGTAATGTATTTTTCGTCGTGCGCAGTAATGAGATGTTCGAGCGTTTCTACTAAAGAACCTCTTGCGATTCTACATGCTTGCATTGATTCCTTGTAATGAAATCTTCCATAACCTTCTGCAATATTGGCCGACACTGATCTGGATGATCGTATGATCTGATCGGTTAATCGATATTGTTCGTACTGCGGAAATGTTTTGGATAATTTAGAAATCTCCTGCCGCATTTTTCTTGCGACTTTCCACGCTTCGAGCGTTTCAAGCCCAGCTGCTTTACCCATAAATTATAAAATATAAAAAACACAAATAAAAATTCAAACCTGCTCAACTTCACTAAAGCCTTCCCTTAATATTTCAGCCGCAAATGTAAAATATTTTCTGAACCCCAATTCCCTAATTCCCTAATTCCCTAAATCCCCAATCCCTAATTCCCTCACTCCCTAATTTCCTCACTCCCTAATTCCCTCACTCCCTAATTCCCTCACTCCCTAGTCCCTCATTCCCTAGTCCCTCACTCCCTAGTCCCTCATTCCCTAGTCCCTCACTCCCCCAACACCCAATCCCTCATTCCCCAATTCCCTAAATCCTCAATCCCCAACCCCTCATTCAAACTTCACTTCTGCCAGTTTAAACGTACTTCTTCGCTGTCCAAAGAGAAACATGCGATGTTCGTTCACCTGCATGAACAGTTTCGGCCGGAGATACGTCTTGAGATCCTGATTTCTGAACATTAACTGCCGTACTTGATTTCCCTTCATATCCATAGTAACCAGTACCGCTACTGAACGCTTGATGTTAGTCATGTACTTATACGCTTTTCCTTCAGTGGCATTCAGATTTTTTGGATTATCGTTGAACATGAAATACAATGAATTACCCGATACCGCGAAAGCAAACGACAAAAAATAACCGCCGTCGTTCCTGCTTTGTTGCAATTTCGGAATTTTATTTGCCCAGTCAATTTTGCCTTCTGGACTTACATTCACAACAATAATATCATTGTAATAGTAGTAGTACGTGCAGGTTTGTGCTCCAGTTCGTGGATCTGAAGAGCAAACAACATATTCATAGTATTGTTCTGCAACAAGCAAGGCGCCGCCATCTTCGCGCTGAACCAGATAACGCAGATTGTAGTCATACAACTCTGGGTTTTTCGCGGCTCGTTTCGCAGTCATGAATTGCGTTAGGAATGATTCCGGGAAATCCATTGTGCCTTCGCAAACTGTCTTTTTGGTGAGGTGATCAATTTTCCTGTAGAACGTTCCGGTAATGGCGTTTGAACTTTTGTTGGAATAGAATCCGCTGCAGAGTATGTCGCCCTGCGGAGTAACAGCCAGAATAATATCACTGATAAATTTCGGATCGAGTTTTACTTCGTATTCATTCAACTCTCTGTTCGTGCTGTTATACATCAAAACGGTGTGATAGTAAGTTGGTGTTGTTCTCCGTTCTTTCCGTGTCATTATTGCACGATCTTTAGAAATGGTTGCAAGCATGTACACGTTGCCGCTATCGTTCACGATGAAATTGTCCAGCGAAAAGAACTTGTCTTTGTAAGGTAAATTAACCTCATTCTTCCACAGCAATGTCAAGTGATCATCCAGGAGTTGTAGAGTGAATTTCTCATCGGCATATTGTTCATACGGCGTATTGGAAATGATAAGCACCTTGGAAGAATCCTGCGACAATTGAAAGAAGAAACTTCCGGAATTGTAACGCTTCTCTGCCGGAATACGGGCAACCTCTTTCCACGTTTTCGTAACGTTTGCATGATCATCCAGTATTTCTGCAAAGGCAAGATTGAGATCTCTCACGCGATCGTAATAGGTGGCAAAGGCGATGATGTTTCCGTTGATGAAGTATTGCTTCGCAGGAATAAGTGTTGTTCCGTCAAATCGCTTATGAATGATGCGCTTGGTGTAATCGAGACTTAAATCGCCTTGCTTGTAGCGCTCCACAATCGGATCGGAAGTGCCGAACAGCGAATTATCTGCGCGCAATGCATAAACATAAGAATCGTCAGCGCCGAAAAAATCGGTCATTTTCGTTTTTCGCTCTTCTTTTTGCGGAATTCCCCACGTGATTTCTATTTGTGCGAAAACGGTGCACGGCAGAAGCAGGATCAAGGCAAGAAAACGAATCATAGTGCAGAGTTTTGTAACTTTAGCAAAGCTACTGAAACCTGCATCATGTTTGAACGTTTGCTTTTCCTGTTTCTGCTTTGTTCCGGCTCTCTGCTGGAGGCACAAACAGTGAACGCTCCCGATGAGGACACAACGCAGCTCAGGAAGAAAACCATTAAGGTCAACGTTATTGATCCGCAAGGGAAGAAGAGCGTTACGTATAATGGTTCTCCAATGAAGTTGGACAGCGTTCAAAAGGCTATAAAAGTGGATCCTACACTACTTGCACGTGGTGAGTTCTCCGTTTTCTTCGAGTGGCGATTGTCTGACCATTTTAGTATAGAAGGGGCTGCAGGAATAACGTACATCGATTTCACATACGAGCTATTTCAAAACAATGGCAGATTTCTGCTGGCGGGAGCGGAGCGCAATCGTGTTCAGTTTCATTCTGGAATTTCGCTACGCGCGCAACCGCGATTTTACCCTTCACGTTATGAAACGGCGATCGAAGGATTTTACATTGCGCCTATATTCGCTTATCGCACTTGGAATATGGAATACTTCGTCAGCAACGGATTAGTGGCTTTCCCATACGATGTAAAACGTCAATGGACAGAATTCCGGATTCAAATCGGAGAACAAGATCCTGATCCGTATTCAGTGTTGTTTACAGAATGGTATCTGAATTTGGGTGTTCAATTCAGAGAAGAAGATCGTGTAATCGGACAAGGGATCACTGCAGAGCTACGACACGGAACCACGTCGAGAATTGTATTCGGCGCAGGTGTCAAAATTGGCTTTGTACTCTAACTGCTCACTGCTACTGCCTCCTGCCTCCTGCCACTGCTCCTGCCTCCTGCCTACTGCCCACTGCTTTATTCTTATTCGCCAACTGTCCGCATGCTGCATCAATGTCTTTTCCGCGACTGCGGCGTGTGTTCACAATTACACCTTGTTCTTCGAGTACGTACTTGAATACTTGCAAACGATCAGGTTCTGCTTGCTGAAATTCTCCGCCTTCAATCGGATTGTATTCGATGATGTTCACTTTTGCGGTTACACGTTTGCAAAAGGCCAGCAGTTCTTTCGCGTCCTGAACTCCGTCGTTGAAATCTTTGAAGACAATAAACTCCAACGTAACGCGGGTTCCGGTTTTATCATAGAAGTGATTCAACGCATCTGCAAGCGAATCCAGCGAATTCTGTTCGTTGATCGGCATGATATGATTGCGCTTCGTATCATTCGCTGCGTGTAAAGACAATGCAAGATTGAATTTCACTTCGTCGTCGCCGAGTTTCGTGATCATCTTCGCAATTCCTGCAGTGGAAACTGTAATACGTTGTGGCGACATTCCAAGTCCGTCGGGAGAAGTGATGCGATCAATTGAGTGCAGAACATTTTTATAATTGAGCAAAGGTTCACCCATGCCCATGTAAACAATGTTGGTCAATGTTTGATTGTACTTGCTCATGGCCTGATTGCGAATCAGCACCACTTGGTCATACATTTCTTCTGCATCCAAATTCCGCAAGCGATCGAGTTTTCCTGTTGCGCAGAATTTACAGGTTAAGCTGCAGCCTACTTGGGAAGAAATACAAGCAGTGATACGTGTGTCCGTAGGAATCAATACACCTTCAACAATATTGCCATCGTGCAAACGAAATGCACTTTTGATTGTTTTGTCGCTGCTGATCTGCATATCACTTACCGTAACGATCGGCAATGTGAAATGTTCGGTCATCATAGCCCGCGTTTCTTTGGAAAGATTCGACATCTCTTCAAAACTTCTTGCCGACTTAGCCCACAGCCATTCCCATGCTTGTTTGGCACGAAACGCCTTTTCACCGTGTTGCGTGAAGAAGTTCTTGAGCTCATCCTGTGATAGCGAGCGGATGTTGGTTTTTACAGACATGGTACAAAGGTAACACAGGAAGTACGATTTAAGATTTTTGATGTTCGAATACCCGTAAAAACGACATTGCAGCCGATAAACAGTCGAATTCTTCTGTCCACGACACAATACTTCAAGGAGATTCACGCTTCCTGTTTGCTAACTTTGCCACATGCGGTATTTAACAGCAGACAGTATTTTCTCTCCCGGCGAAGGCTTTTTGTCCAATGCAGTGCTGTGTGTGGATGAAGACGGAACCGTGCATGAATTGATCCGCGATGCTGATGCAGAAACGCTTCAACGTGCAGAACGATTTGCAGGTGTGCTCTGTCCCGGATTTGTGAATACGCATTGTCACTTGGAGCTATCGCACATGCTTGGCAAAGTGAAACAGCACACGGGTTTTGTTGGCTTTGCGAAGGACTTGATTCCGCAACGCAATTATATTCCACGCGATGAGATAGAAGCAATTTGTGCACAAGCAGATGAAGCGATGTACGCCAATGGAATAAATGGTGTTGGCGATATTTCAAATATCGAGGTGTCATTCGCAGCGAAGAAAAATTCGAAAATCAAGTATCATACATTCATTGAATTACTCGGATTGAATCCTGAAGTTGCGCAGAAGCAATTTGATGCCGGAATAGAATTGAAATCGCGAACTCCTGTTCCTTGTTCACTTTCTCCGCACGCTCCGTATTCTGTTTCTTCAATGTTATTGAAATTGATTTCGAAGGAAGAATCTGCAGATACGGTGATGACTATTCACAACCAGGAAAGTTTGGCAGAAAGTGAATTCACTGCGCAAGCGGAAGGAGATATTCTCGAATTGTATAAGTTTTTCGGAACCGACATTTCGTGGTATCAACCTTCAGGAGAAAATTCTTTGCGCACAATTTTACCGCATCTCAAGTGCAAGTCCAATCTCTTGCTCGTACACAATTCCTTTACAAGCAGTGAAGATGTTCGCTGGGCCAAAACACAACAAGAGCATCTGTATTGGTGTTTGTGTCCGAATGCAAATCTCTACATTGAAAATACACTGCCTGATGTGATGATGCTGCGCGAAGAAGGTTGTCAACTCACAATAGGAACAGACAGTCTTGCTTCCAATTTTACGCTTTCTGTTCTGGATGAATTGAAAGTTTTGCATCGTGCATTTTCGAAAATTCCCGTAGCGGAATTGCTCACCTGGGCCACAAAGAATGGGGCAGAGGCATTACGCATGAGTGAACTCGGAACTTTTGAGAAAGGAAAGAAGCCGGGTGTGATTATTTTGTCAGGTGTTAATGCTAAGAAACTTTCTGCAGAAGCCTTGGTGAAACGTGTCGTCTGATTTTGATAGCTCAGCTTGTTGCTCGAGCGAATCCAAGGTTTGGCTAAATTTTAGAAGACAGGTCTAGCTATTCTTCTTTCGTTTTTCTTTCAAAAGAACGATCATTTCTTTAAGGAGTGAATTTTCGGCCTTCAGTTTTTGGTTTTCTTCTTTCAATGGAGTGTAGTGCTGAAAGAAATCATACTCCAGTACTTTTGAGATTTTTAATAGCATTCCGGTATCCATAGTTTTCTTGTTCAGAATTTTGTAGACATTCTGACGAGCGGTATTAATTCTACGTCCAAGCTCGGAAATTTGCATACCCTTTCTATCTGCAATCTCCCTAATCTTATGTCCTACGTGGAATACCATTGAGCAAAACTCAGAAAAATGTAGCCCTGAAGAATTTATAAGTGACACCAAAAGGGTGTCTAAAGTGTCACTTAAATGGTGACAAATCTTGTTTATTTCTGTATATTGCAACTGAGAAAGCGATAATTCCGAGTTGTGTATGCTCACTCTATGAGTTGGTACAGACTTTCACGTTGAGCGGAGTCATTTCTCAAACATTCCATTTCCCGCCATACCCTATTGGCATGATTTGGATTAATGAAACACTATCATCCCCCGATAGTGTAAGTAAATGCATAACTCGTCGAGGTGCGCTTAGAGGTGCGCACGAACGAGTATAAAGTGTGCTTAGGGATTCCAATATTGACGATTGTAAAGTAGCAGTAACTGACCGCTTGTTTTAACAGAGTATTTACCTAAAACTGATTTTATGGATAGAAAACATTAGTAAGCAACTAAAAAATTATTTTATTAATAAACCCTTACACAATGATACAATCTTCAAAAAAACTCCTGTTCAAAGGACTTGGCTTTCTTTGCCTCTTCTTTACATTAGGTGGCGCAGTTCGCGCCCAAACTCCTGTAACATGCGTACTGATCCCAATGCCCGATGTTGATGTGTGCGTCAATGACTGCGCATCGATTTCTAACCTAAGTTATCAGACTACAGGCGACACCACGTGTTTCCCCGGGTGGCTTTGGCTTATGCCTGGAGGCAATCCATCTACCTACAATTACTTTGAGCCGCCATGCGTTACATACTCTGCTGCTGGAACATATCAAGTCTATTTGTATGGTGTGGATAGTCTTGGCGACACTACTTCCATTAATATGCAATCATTCACGGTCAATGTTCAGCCGCCTCCAAGCGCACTGTTCGCCGGTAGTCCGAGTTCTCTTTGTATTAACGAAGGTTACAGTGCTTCCATTATAAATCCAAGTCAAATGCCGGGAGCGATCTATGATTGGGACATGGGTGACGGAAATCTATATCCAAATTGGACGACCAGTGTTAATCACAATTACACTACACCGGGCACTTACACTGTTACTGCATGCGTAACAGATTTGTGTGGAACTGACTGTCAAAGTCAGATTGTTACAGTAAATGAACCAAAGCCAAGATTTACATGGCAGGGTACGTGTAAGATATATTTCTTCTCAGATACAACATGTCTCGGGCAAATCATTACTCAAGTATGGGATTTTGGGGATAACTCGCCACTCGACTCATCAGCTAATCCTGCCCATGTTTACGCCCAAAACAATGTGCAGTATACGGTAACCCATACTATAGTAACTTCAAATGGGACATTCACATATACTGCGCAAGTAATTCAAGTAGGTCCTCCGAGAGCCACAATTTCCGGCTATCAAACTAATAATTGCGGTAATGGCTTTTTGACCTATACCATAGCGAATTGCACGCAAGGTATAGTATATGACTGGGAGGTTACGGGAGGACAGGCATCGGACACTACAGGATGTCAAGTAGACATTAATTGGAGTAATGCCGGTGGCTATATAATCATTCACTCGTGGGATACTCTTGCCGATTGTATTGGACATGATACTTTGAGAATACCTGCGTGTTGTATAAGCTCCGACACAAGCGCCATCAGGATCAACAATACCACAGCCTCAAACGTTATGGTGCAGTACGCACAATACATGGTAGGAACCACGCTCACAACGAATAGCGAAATCATCATTAACGGTGTTTTCACTATTGACACTACATTTACTTTTCTGAATTGTTCCAATGTAAGTTTCGGAGCAAACGCACTCACGTACATCAATCCCGGAGAGACGTTAACATATGACAATACCCGCGTTTTAGGAAAGTGCGACACCATGTGGGATGGTAACCATATCAGCAACGTTTCTGCAACCCTGCAAATCGTGAATGGTTCAATTATTCAACAAGCAAAGCGTGCCGTCTACTCTATCAATGGAGGAAACTATTTTATTGAGAACTCCACGTTAAGGAACAACTATAAAGACATCGTAGTTGAAGCGTATACCGGATCGCATCCCGGAAAAGTTCGAGGCACAGCATTTTCAATGGCGGGAAACTTTTTACCTGCAATTCCGGCACTACCGGTTGGCCACACTAAAACGGTGTGTGCAATTGAAATTGAAGATAATGCAGATATCACTATTGGTGATCCTACACTGCCTACTTATCAGAACAAGTTCACTAATGTGTTAGTAGGTGTTCGATCAAAAAATTCCAGTACAAACGTATATAATTGCCGTTTTGCAAACTTCACGCCGAATTTTTCTCAGTTGTTAAATGTGGCGGATGCAGGTACAGGTGTCGTTGCAATAGGACAGAAAAACTTCCTGTATCAACCGCAGATCACTGTTGGCGGAACGCAGTTTCGTCGCTGTGTATTTGTAAACATGCGAACGGCAATAGATGCACGTGAAACGCAAAATGTTACAGTTGTAAACAACAACATATCAGAAATACGATTATACGGTGTTCGCGTTCAGCGTGCGAATTCGAGGAACATTAATATCATAGACAATCGTATTGCCAACAATTCGGTGACGTTCGGATTTAATACTGGCATTCTCCTACTGGAATGTTACGATGCAACGGCGAACATAAATACAAACTTCATTCTGCAAACGCCGAACACCGCATCGAACTATGCGAACCAGACAGGCACAGGAATTCGTGTTGCATTGGTAACTCCTGGCGACATGTTCCTTAATATTGTTGGAAACAATTCTATCAACCGAGTGAAGACAGGAATACACGTGCAGAATCTGATCGGAAAGAATAAGGTGTCTATTGCAAACAACGTAATTAACTTTAGCAAGCCTAATGGGGCATACACTACGGTTCACGCAGGAATTAAATTGCAAAACTGCGCTACGGTTAAGGTGCGTTACAATGATGTTGGTAAAAATGGTCTCGCACCTGTGCTTGCCATGAGACCTAATCTTCGTGGCGTAAGTATGGAGAATAGCACCGTGACAGTCATTTCTCATAACGTGTTTACAAAGATGGGTAGCGGAGTGTATGGATGGGAATTGTGTGGCGGCAGTTCGATGGTGTGCGACACGTTCAAGACCTGCAGCGCCGGATTCTTTTTTTCTGGTGGCCCTTCAACTAACAATGCTTGTGACATTGGTGATCAGGTCATAGATCAGACAAGTGGCAATCCAGCACCTACTGGTTGCAACTGGAATGGTTGTGTGGTTGACATTACAGGGAAAATCGATTCGATTTATTGGTATTGTAGCGCGACATACGTTCCGACAACAGCAGGATTGGCTTCTGGTAGTTTGCTTCCTTCACCTCCAAATCTTCCCACCGTATCAGGAAACCAATCGGCTTGTAACTTACCTCAATACTTTGCACCGCAAGCACCGATTATTGAGCGGGAACAGAATGCAGGTCAAGCCGTGTATAACGCAGGTTCCTATGCTTCGGGATCGGAACAAGGGTACCAAGGTCGTCGGAATGCCCACCGTAAGTTGAGGGCAAATCCTACTTGGATGGTAATTGGAACACCACAAGATTCAACTTATTCGGGGTTCTATGTCGCCACCGATCAGTCGAACATCGGGCTTTTCCGTAACTTCGAGGATATGGCAGCCGTAGACAGTGTACAAGCCGCAGGTAACATCCTTTCAAACATTGCGGATAGTAATTATTCGGAAACCAACTTAAAAGTGGTGTATTCAATCTATCAACAAACGTGGATGCAGGGTATTGATGAGTTTTCACCTTCGGACAGCTCGGTTCTTAACGGTATAGCGGTCCAGTACGCATCAGATGCGGGTGAAGCCGTGTATTCAGCCCGTGTTCTTCTCGGATTAGATGTGGATGAGTTCGGATCAAATTCAGAACGTGATGGAGATCCGTCTGAATCCACAGACGACCCTATTCCGGCAATGTCTTTGTATCCGAATCCGGCAACCGACCAGTTGACGGTTAATACCACATTAGTTGACGGTCAAAGCTGCACCATTGTAATTACCGATCTTCAAGGAAAAGTTGTTGTGTCTCAAAATGTCACAGTATCTGGTCAAATGGTAATAGACATTTCTAATCTCGACAATGGAATGTACTTTGTTCAGATGGTGGTTGACGGGGTATTGATTGAAACAAATAAATTAGAAATGATTCACGAATAAATAATTGAGCGTCCGGCGAATTACGCCGGACGCTTTTATCAATGAGACAGTACTTTACATTTTTATTCAGCGTTATTGCAAGTCATTTTTTTGCACAGGTTAATCTTGTGCCCAATCCTAGCTTCGAGGATAAAGAGTATTGTCCGAATGGCAATATCTATAAAGCAGCAGCATGGTTCGCCCCTACATACGGTTCACCGGATATTTTTCAAAATTGGAGTAATGGCGGCAGTTGTTATGAAAATTGTAATTGGGTTGGTGTTGTTCCATATAGTTATATGGGAGTCTTTCAAACGCCGCACACGGGAGTTGCATTTGTTGGCATGGCTACGGTGGGTTCGTGGTCGGGTGCTGAACGAGAATATATTTCAGTAAAACTTAGTGATACCTTAAAGGCAGGAAGAAAATATTGTGTTTCATTTTACACTTGCCTTTCTGGTTATTCCGGGTTGGCTATCGACAAAATTGGCGTGTTCTTTTCGGTCGCATCACCGTTAGACTGTGCGCCTGCGGAAATCATTTCTAGCAATGGTATTGCAAATGCTTCGGGCAACGTTATTCTTGATACTCTGAACTGGGTTCTGGTTTCTGACACATTTGTAGCATCGGGGGGAGAACTATATCTAACGATTGGCAATTTTCAGAACTACGTTGACTTACAAATTGATTCGACTGGTTTCCCTCAAACACCAATGCAGTCATACCATCTCTTTGATGATATTTCAGTCGTCTATTGTGATTCGATTATTGAACCAACTCCAACACCTCCGTTCTATTCTGAATTCACATTGTTTCCAAATTTGTCAAATGGTGAATTCAATATTAGCGGCAATTTCCCTGAAGGGACACAGTTTGAAGTTTACAACATGCTAGGGCAACGCGTTTATTACGATGAACTGCAAAGTGGAAATCAATTGCAAACTTTCTATTTGACATTAGCAGAAGGTGCGTACATCTATCGGGTTCAATCGAGTGGCGCAACATTGAAATCAGGTAAGTTGGTGATTTCACATTAGAATTTGCGCAATCCTGCAGGATACGGGCGTATAGATGCATTATTATTTGATGTGATCACCAATTTCACTTGACGATCTCGAAAGCAATCATATCCTAAATCGCACTTCACAAATCGCACTTCGTACATCAAACTACGAATGCGTTCCACCACTCAAATCGCCCACTTTCTCTTTGAGCATGGCTTCTGCAACAATCAGATCAACACGCGTGGTGAGTTTGAAATTGTCGACGTTGCCGTCTACAAGATGAATGGCTGTTCCGCTTGCTTCAACTACTGAAGCATCATCAGTGAAAGTGTATTTGTATTCCTGCGCGTAGCCTTTACGCAAGAGCGATAATTGAAAACACTGCGGAGTTTGTATCAGGCAATATTTCGAACGATCAACGGCTACTGATTGTGCAGATTCAATCTGACGAATAGAATCACTCAACGGAATTGCTGGAATTCCGCTACCGTAAAACTCGGCAGATTTGAATGCACCGGCAATTGTCTTTTGCGAAACCAATGGACGCACTGCATCGTGAATGCCCACCAGTGCTTCGTCATCTTGAATCAATGACAAGCCGTTGCTTACCGATTGAAAGCGTGTATCGCCACCGGCAGTAATTTGTACGGGAATTGTAAAATTATGCTCGTGTACAATTTTCTCCCACATGTCAAATTGATCTGCAGGAAGTACGAGAATTACATTGATGTTGGGATCGAACTGAACAAACGCTTCAATGCTGTGTAACAACACCGGCTTACCATCGAGTTTGAGGAACTGTTTCGGAATCGGCGATTGCATCCGTGAACCTTTTCCTGCCGCAACAATGATGATGTAGTGTTTCAAACGTGAGCGGTTGTTGGTAGAGTGTTCACAGTTCAGTTGTTAGTGTAAACTTCTGAACTGTGAACTCCAAACAGTGAACTGTGATTTTTTTACAGTGAACTACAGAATCAGCATTGCGTCTCCGTAGCTGAGGAAACGGTATTTTTCTTTCACTGCTTCTTTGTAGGCTTTCATTACGAGATCGTATCCGCCGAAAGCAGTTACCATCATCAACAATGTCGACTCAGGAGCGTGGAAGTTCGTAACCATTGAATTCGCAATAGCGAAATCGTGCGGAGGGAACAAAAACTTGTTTGTCCATCCAGAGAATGGCTTCAACATTCCTTCAGTAGAAACGGAAGTTTCAGAAGCGCGCATGCAAGTTGTTCCTACTGCACAAATTCTTTTCTTCTTGCGTTTTCCTTCGTTCACTACATCCGCGCACGACTGTGGAATTTCCAATTGCTCAGACTCCATTTTGTGCTTAGTCAAATCTTCAACTTCCACCGGACGGAAAGATCCCAATCCAACGTGAAGTGTGAGTGTAGCGAAGTTGATTCCTTTCAATTCAAGACGCTTGAGCAATTCGCGGCTGTAGTGCAATCCTGCAGTTGGAGCAGCAACAGCACCTTCCACTTTTGCATAAACTGTTTGGTAACGCTCAGTGTCTTCTGGTTGTAATGGACGACGAATATATTTCGGGATAGGACAGTTGCCCAATCCTTCGATAGTTGCTTTGAATTCTTCGAATGGACCATCGAACAAGAAGCGCAATGTACGTCCACGTGAAGTAGTATTATCAATTACTTCTGCTACCAATGAATCATCTTCACCGAAGTACAATTTATTTCCGATACGAATTTTACGTGCAGGATCAACGAGTACATCCCAAAGACGACTTTCGCGGTTCAATTCACGAAGCAAGAACACTTCGATTTTCGCGCCGGTCTTCTCTTTGTTTCCATACAAGCGAGCAGGGAACACTTTAGTGTCATTCAACATCATTACATCACCATCGTCGAAATAGTTGATGATGTCTTTGAACATTTTGTGTTCGATTTTTCCTGAATCGCGGTGGATAACCATCATGCGTGATTCGTCACGGTTCTTTGCAGGATAATCAGCCACTAATTCGCGTGGAAGATTAAACTTGAATTGAGATAATTTCATGCAGCTTGCGTCGTTACGGCGACGCCCGTTTTTATTCGATTCCGGTACGTGGGAAGCCTGCCAGCACCCTTGTCCGTCCGGAATGGGCGCAAATATATCCTTTGGAGTGGGCCGTTGTCAAGTATTTGGAGGTATTTCTTCCGTTTTAGGCGAATCATTCGGCTATTGAGCAGCACTTGGGGACAGTATGTAGTGACAGTGCGCAGCATGCAGTGGCAGTAACCAGGAGAATTCCCGGTTACGATATGCCCAAACTTGCTTCAAACGCCTCAACGGTCATTGCGTCTTCCAGCTTGTATTCACCTATTCGCGTGCGGCACAATGCGCTCAAATACGCTCCTGAACCGAGCGCAATTCCGAAATCGCGCGCCAATGAACGGATGTATGTGCCTTTGCTGCAGGAAACTCTAAAATCATATTCGAGCAATTCTCCGTCTACCGCTTTGTCATTCGAAACGCGACGCATTGAAGTAATCTCAAATTCGCGAATGGTGATTTTACGTGGAGGCAGTTCGACCTCTTTTCCTTTTCGCGCTTGATCATACGAACGCTGTCCATCAACCCATATCGCAGAGAAAACCGGAGGAACCTGATCAATTTCACCAATGAAAGTTTGCACTGCTGCAGCTACTCTTGCATCCGTAATTTGTGCAACCGGATAATACGCGTCTATTTCTTTTTCCAAGTCAAAACAAGGAGTAGTTGCACCAACAACAAAAGTACCGGTGTATTCTTTCTCCTGACCTTGGTACGTGTCGATGTTCTTGGTTTGCTTTCCGGTACACACAATGAGTAATCCAGTAGCTAATGGATCCAACGTTCCGGCGTGACCAACTTTCAGTTTTTGTCCGATGCTGCGCTTGATGAGCCAACGGATTTTGTTGACCACGTTGAAAGATGTCCACGTCAAGGGTTTATTGACGAGAAGAACCTCTCCTGCAATGAAATCGAAATTTTTCAATTGACGTGGAGATCAAAAATCTTCAGGTAGAAAATCAATAGAACCGCAATACCCACAACGATGCGGTATATTCCCCACATGCGGAAACCGTATTTCTTCACCATTCCGATGAAAACTTTGATAGCGAGTGCGGCAACAACGAACGCAACAACATTACCAACAATCAATGTGGTAAGCTCATCATGCGAAAACATTCCATTGTCTTTTACATGCTTCAGTAATTTGTATCCTGTTGCTGCAAGCATGGTGGGAACGGCCAGGAAGAACGAGAATTCTGCAGCTGCATCACGCGTAAGTTTTTGTTGCATACCACCAATAATGGTTGCGCCGCTTCTGCTCAATCCAGGAAGCATCACTGCGAGTGTTTGCCAGCAGCCAATGAGAAATGCACGCAGAAATGAAATTTCTTTTTCGTCTTTGATTGTTGGATTTTTGAACCATTGATCAACGAAAAGAAGAATTACTCCGCCTCCAATTAACGAGCATGCAATGAATACGGGGTTACCCAGTTTATCATCGATGTAATCGTCGAGCAATTTTCCGACGATGAGTGCCGGAACAACGGCGATACCCAGTTTGATGTAAAACTTCGGATCACGGAAATTGAGAAATTTCTTCCAGTACAAAGCAACAACGGCCAGAATAGCGCCAAGCTGAATAGCGACGGTAAATGTTTTTGTGAATGCCAAATCTGCAATGCCCATGCCTGAAGAGGCAATGATCATATGTCCTGTTGATGAAACCGGAAGAAACTCAGTGAGCCCTTCGATTATTGCAAGAAGAATAGCTTGAACTAAGTCCATTTATGATTTCAGATTTACGATGTGCGATTACTGGGTGTCTGATGGAATATTACACCTGAATCGTAATTCGTACATCATAATTCGATGATTACTCCTGTTCCGTTGGCTGTTTTGGCGACTTCATAATGCCATATAACACAACACCGAATCCAACCAGCAAAGTGATAGGAGCAACAGTAATGCGACGCGCGCTGAAGATTTCAGGATTGAACTCGTTTGGATTTTCGGCACCACCACCAATCATGAGGAGATATCCGAGTACCAATACGCCTATTCCTGCCAGAATGATGTAGTAATTCTGGTTGTTGAATGCCAATGTATTTGGAGAAGTGTCATTACGCTCGTCGCGTGAAGAATCTTTCTTTGAGCCGGACTTAGCTGTGTCGATTTTCTTAGCCATAGGGCGAAGATAGGGGATTTTGTGAAAAGACGTTGTTAAGGTGTGTAAAAGGCTGTTTCTTAAGTCCTACTGCCCACTGCCTACTGCCCCCGCCTACTGCTGACTGCCACTCCTTCACCCTCCGTACAACGCATCTGTGCTCTGTCTTAGGAACTTCCGAACAGCCAGCGCAGTGCTCGCCCAAGTAATGAGGATTCCCAATAAAATCTGCAATCCGCATAGCACGCCCAAGGTTTCTACATCAGCCACCTGAATGAGTTTCAAATCGCGGAAATAGCGGTCAACCACTAGGACAATACCGACAGTAACAACAATGGCAATTATGGCTCCGATAATTCCATTTCGCACTCCTCGCCATACAAAAGGACGTCGGATGAAGGTTTGGGTTGCACCGACAAGATCCATGGTGCGAATTAGGAAACGTTGCGAGTAAATGGCCAGACGAATGGTGTTGAAGATGAGTCCTACCGCGACAATGAGCAAGGCTGCACTGAAGATGAGAATAATCAAACTGATCGAACCCATTCTCTCGTTCACAACACCAATCATGTCTTTCTGATACATCACGTCTTTTATGCGTGAATCATTGCGTAATTCCTGCTCAATCCAAGCGATACTATCGTTATTGGCGTACTGTGCGTTAAGGAAAATTTCAATGGTTGGCTGGAGTGGGTTATACCCTAGTGTTTTGATAAAATCTTCACCAAGATCTTCAGTGAGTTTTTTAGCGGCTTCTTCTTTTGAGACGAATACCGTACTTGTGCGCCAAGGTTCTGCGTCAATGGATTTCTGAAGGGCAAGAACATCTACGTCTTTGGCATTTTCATCAAGAAAGATCGTAATGTTGATACTCTCTTTCACGTAATCCGAAACCATGCGGGCTTTCAGAATGAGTACGCTTAAAAGCCCTATCATAACAAGCACCAGTGAAATGCTGATTACGATGGTTAAACTTGAACCGGCAAAGCGGCGACGGGTAGATGACTCTGACATAGCTGAGAACAAAACTACAAATTCACTTACCCATCAAAACGCTGAAAAAATCAGGTTATCAAACGAGTTGTTGACATTGCGGCCATTCCACTCTCCCAATGAAGTAGATTAAGCCCGCGCCGACAAACAGGGGGGCAACTCTATCCAGAATTGCCCCTTCAATGAATTTGTTAAAATCAGTTTTACTTGGTAATCACCAACTGATGTACAGTTCCATTCACGCGCACACTGTATACTCCTGAAGGAAGCGCATTCAGATTCATTTCACCATTGTCGGCGATCATTCCTGAACTGCACTTCTTGCCCTGAGCGTCGAAAACTTCTACAAGCTGAGCTTCCTGTTTTCCGTGAAGCACGTGGATTATTCCGGTGCTTGGGTTCGGAACAATTCCGATTGATAAACCGTTGGTTGATGTAATGCCGAGGCAAATGTCGTCTGTTACGCATACCGAGTCAACACTTACACAACCAGCACCATCTGTGAGATACACGCTCAAACACACCGTAGTGTCTACCTGTACACAAGGTGTTGTTGCCCCGTTGCTCCAAAGGAATGTGTTGAAATTTCCTGCAGCGCAGAGGTTCAGCGTAGACGGATCGCAGATCAAAGTGTCAGACCCTAGAACATTCACTGCTGCAGGAGCAGGTTGTGTGACCATTATCGAATCTGTAAACGAACAACCGTTTGCATCCGTGATGTACACAACGCATGGTCCTGCACACAAATTGGAAACAGAAGCTGTTGTTGAACCGTTGCACCATGAATAAGCGTAAGGAGGAGATCCGCCTGTTAAGTTTGTAACTGTTGCTGTTCCGTCGCATCCACCGTTGCATGAAGCGTTAGTGTTTGAAACAGTCGCTGTAACTGGTGTGCTCGGTTGAGTTATGCAGTATACGTTAGTAGAAGTACAACCTACGGCGTCTGTTACAGTAAGCGTGTAGCATCCGTTGCAAAGTCCGGTAATCATGGGTGCTGTACTTCCGTTTGGCGACCACATGTAAGCATATGGAGCAACACCACCAACTACTGTAGCGTTAATCATTCCATCACATGATCCGAAGCAAGAAGCATTGAAAGTCGCTCCGGTAACAATCAGTTGTGATGGTTCTGTGATAGTTGCTGTAGATGTAGTTGTACATCCCAGCGCATCAGTTACGATACATGTGTACGTTCCTACTCCAAGTCCGGATGCTGTTGGCGCACTTCCACCGCTTGGCGTCCACGCATAGGTATAGGATGGAACACCGCCCGTAACAACTACTGTTGCTGATCCGTTATTCGCTCCATTGCACTGGATGTTCGTTGAAGAAATGTTCGCTTGCAATACAGCTGTGGGAACTCCTGTATGGTAACCTGCAGCAGGGGTAACAGTTCCTGTTCCAAGTAAAGCTCCATTGTAGTCGAGGCGAATTCTTCCTGCTGCACCAGCGCCACCTTCTCCATAATATGGGGAGTAAGCAACGTTAGATGCACCACCGATTCCGCCGGATGCCGATAATGTTCCATTGTTTGTCATGGTTGCTGAACGAAGAATAATTGATCCTCCCGATCCGCCACCGCCACCGCCGCAGTTACCGGTTCCGTCTGAACCTCCATTACCTCCGTTTACATTGATTGAACCTGTTGCGCCAATGGTAATCCCACCGCCTGCTACAATGTAAATGATTCCGCCACCGGCACCGCCGCCACCTGATCCGCAACTGTAGCCACCCGATCCGCCGCCACCGCCGGAACCTGCTTCAAGACCGGCAATATCAGCTGTGCCATAAATTGGTCCGCCAGAGCCGTTCGGAATATTCAGTGTAGAACCCCCAACAGCGGAATATCCGGCTCCACCGCCTCCCGACCAAGCGTTACCCTGATTATTCACGCCTCCTGCACCAGCTCCTGGAGAAGCCAACATTCCACCGACACTAGTCGAGTAAGTACCATCTCCGCCATTTCCTCCTCCTGCAACACCAACGCCTCCGGTTCCTGCTGCCGTATATGTAATTCCGTTTGTGCCATTTCCACCTTGTGCCGTAAGGATTCCATTGATTGTAACTGCACCTGTGCAATAAATAATCAGCGGCTGTGTTCCTGTAACAGAAACCGTTACACCGGAATTAATGTTGAACGTTGTAAAATTGTATGTTCCTCCTGCTAATGTTGTGTTAGACGTTGCTGAATATGCTCCGTCAAGGCCTGTTCCAACGCTAAAGCACGTTTGCGCAGGTAGAAATGAAGACATCAGCACTAAAGCTGATGCAAATACTTTTTGTAGATTTTTTTTCATGGATTTGTGAATGTTGCGATTCAAAAATAGGCAAAAATGCCACGTGGCACATGTTAATAATCAAGTCTTCATGAAGTGAAGCAACATTGCAACAAATCCGTTGAAGCCTCGTAAATTCGCTGCTTCTAATCAGGGTAATTACAACCGAATTATGGAATACAATTTTCGCGAAATTGAACAGCGCTGGCAGGCAGAATGGAAGAAGAACAGTACTTACAAAACAGAGAATTACTCTGACAAACCAAAGTGCTACATTCTCGATATGTTCCCGTATCCGTCCGGAGCAGGATTGCATGTGGGCCACCCGCTAGGCTACATTGGTTCTGATATTGTTGCCCGTTATAAGCGACTAACTGGATACAATGTTCTGCATCCGATGGGATATGATGCGTTCGGATTACCTGCAGAGCAATATGCAATTCAAACAGGACGTCATCCGCTAGATACAACGCGAGAGAATATTGCCCGTTACCGCGAACAACTTGATAAAATCGGATTTTCGTTTGATTGGAGTCGTGAAGTACAAACGTGTGATCCGAAATATTACAAATGGACACAATGGATTTTCGTCCAACTGTTCAACTCGTGGTACAATAATAAGTCGAAGAAAGCTGAATTGATTAACACATTGATAGCAGTTTTCGAGAAGGAAGGATTCAGTGGTGAACTTCATCGCGTATTAACCGGAGATATTGAACACGATGTACAGTCGTTCTCAGCAGAACAGTGGAAGAATTTTTCTGAGAAGGAAAAGTCGGATGTGTTGATGAATTTCCGTTTGGCGTATTTGGGTGAAGCGTGGGTGAACTGGTGTCCTCAATTGGGAACTGTTCTTGCCAATGACGAAGTGAAGGACGGCGTATCCGAGCGCGGCGGTTATCCGGTTGAACGGAAACGTATGCCGCAATGGAGTATGCGCATCACTGCATATGCTGATCGCTTGCTGAATGATTTGAATGCGCTCGATTGGTCGGAGTCCATTAAGGAATCACAACGAAATTGGATCGGTCGTTCGGAAGGAACTTCTATTCGGTTTCAAGTTCTGTCGTCGGTCTCGATACAATCCGCGAAGGGTGGATCACTCGACCTGACAACAGAACCAGCCGTCAGTTCGAGTAGTTCGAAACAAAGTGGAGAACGTATCGAGAACACGGCTGGAGGATTAATCATCGAAGTTTTCACAACACGTCCAGATACAGTCTTCGGCGTAACTTTTGTAACTCTGGCTCCCGAACATGAATTGGTTCGCGCAGTGACAACTGCTGAATACAAAGAGGCAGTTGACTCATACGTTGCTGTTGCGAAAAACAAATCGGAACGTGAGCGCCAAGCAGAGAAAAAAGTTTCCGGACAGTTTACAGGCGGATATGTCATTCATCCGTTTACCAATGAAAAAGTTCCGATTTACATTGGTGAATATGTATTGGCCGGATACGGTACCGGTGCGGTAATGGCTGTTCCGGCGCACGACTCACGCGACCATGCTTTCGCCAAACATTTCAATCTGCCAATTCCGCAAGTTGTTTCTGCTCCGGAAGGACACGATTTTGAAAAGGAGTCGTATGACGCAAAAGAAGGTAAAGCCATCAACTCCGATTTTCTGAACGGATTGCAAGTGAAGGACGCCACACGTCGTGCAATTGAAGAAATTGAGAAACGCGGAATAGGGCAAGGTAAGGTGAATTTCCGTTTGCGTGATGCAGCATTTGGACGACAGCGTTATTGGGGAGAACCGATTCCGGTGTATTACAAGTCAGTTCCGTTGTCGCCCTCGGCACAATCCGCGAAAAGCGGATCACTCGGTCTGACAACCGAACTGATTCCGTATACGTTGGATGAAAAGGATCTGCCGCTGGTATTACCTGAGATCGACAAGTTTCTTCCGACCGAAACCGGAGAACCGCCACTGGCACGTGCAGAAAAATGGAATTGGAATCCGGCGAACAGAGAACTCTGTAACAGTGAACAGGGCTACGCCTTGGAAACAACCACCATGCCCGGATGGGCCGGATCTTCGTGGTACTTTTTGCGTTACATGGATCCGCACAATGACAGCGAACTAGTTTCGAAAGAAGCTGCGGAGTATTGGAAGAACGTTGATTTGTATTTAGGCGGAGCAGAACATGCAACAGGACATTTGCTGTACGTGCGTTTCTGGACAAAATTTCTTTTCGATATCGGAAGAATTCCGGTGAATGAACCAGCACAGAAGTTGGTGAATCAAGGGATGATACAGGGGATGAGTATGATGGCGAATGTTTTTGTGGATCGATCTGGCGATGAAGAGAAGTACATCATTCTTCCTCCAACTGAAAAAAGAGAAGGAGCATTCCGCAAGAATTACCTTGTGAATTTTGTGAATTTCGAAGACGGAAAATATTGGATTGATGAAGCTTCTGCAGCGAAGACTCGTGAGAAGGAAGCGGTGTTCAGAAACTTTTATTTGTCCTCGGAAAAAGTAGAAGTTATTGCAGAGGTGGAGAAAATGTCGAAGTCGAAATACAATGTAGTTTCTCCTGATGACATCTGCGTTGACTATGGCGCCGACACGCTCCGTCTCTACGAAATGTTCCTTGGTCCGTTGGAAGCGCATAAGCCTTGGAATATGAACGGAATTTCCGGCGTGCATAATTTCCTGAAGCGATTCTGGCGATTATTCTACGCGAATGGAGAATTCAATATTTCCAATGAAGCAGCAACTGAAGCTGAATTGAAAGTATTGAATCGTGCTTTGAAGAAAATCGCTGAAGATATCGAGCGTATGTCGTTCAATACTTGCGTGAGTCAGTTCATGATTGCCAACAACGAACTCATGGAACTGAAATGTCACAAGCGTGCAATATTGGAATCGTTCGTTATTGCCTTGTCGCCATTCGCTCCGCATATTACAGAAGAATTGTGGAGCGCATTAGGAAATGCCGGGAGCGTTACGCAACAAACATTCCCAACGGTAGATGAAAAATACTTAGTGGACAACACGATCAACTATCCTGTGCAATTTAATGGGAAGTTGCGTTTCACCATGGCCTTAGCTGCAGATTTGTCGAATACGGATATTGAGAAGACTGTATTGAGTTCGGAAGAGGCGCAAAAATATCTCGAAGGAAAAACGCCGAAGAAAGTGATTGTGGTGCCGAAGAAGATTGTGAATATTGTTGTTTAGTCTTTAGATACGAGACCTGAGACCTGAGACGCGAGAATTGAGCGGCGTATCTCGTATCTCCTATCTCTTGTTTCACATCTCGTGTCTCCTGTCTCGTGTCTCCTGTCTCAGGTCTCATGTCTCCTGTCTCACGTCTAGATAAACTTCTCCTTCCGCTTCTTCCCGCTCTCATCCCAATAATACCAAGTCTTCACTTTCTTGCCATTTACGTAAGAGCCTAAAGATTTCTTTTTTCCCGTTTCGTGAAAACCCTCCCATTTGCCATCTTCTTGTCCGAAGGTGTATTGACCGCATAGTTTTATTTTACCACTATCGTAATATTCGGCATACGGACCGTTGAGCTGTGCAGCATTGTACGACAACATCTCTTTTGGTTTCCCATTTTCGTAGAAGTACATCCATGTGCCATCTTTCTGGCTTTTGTAATTGTAATATCCAGAGTCGCGCAGATTTCCATTTTCATACCACGACTTATTTTCACCCGCCATTATTCCTGAAGAATAGTTTACTTGTGATTCCTGCTTCCCGTTCTCATACCAGGTTTTCCACGTGCCGTCTTTCTGATTTTGCGTATTGTATTGTTTCAGTTCTTTGGGATTTCCATTCTCAAAAAAGTATTCTTGCTTTCCAACAATCACTCCGTCGTAATAGTTTAATCTTGATTCCGGATTTCCGTTCGGGAAGAACGATTCCCACGTTCCGTCACGCTGACCTTTGTAATTGTATTTGCCTTTCTCTTTAATCTTCAATCCCGGATACCATGAAATCCAAACTCCTTCTTTTGTTCCTTTCCAACTGTATTTTCCTTCTTCTTGTTTTTGTCCGTCTTCATACCACGCTCCGTATGTGCCTGTCGGTTGATCATCTTTCCATTCCAAAATAGAAAGCAGTTGTCCGTTCTCATGTTTCTCCGTCCATTCTCCGTTCTTTTTTCCATCTGCAAATTTCCCTTGCACCTTCACAGCACCATTTTCGTAGTAAGAAGTGTAGACTCCTTCTCTGTTGCCTTTTTCATTTAAAGTGTAGCGTTCTGACAAGGTTCCGTTCTCATGAAAAAATTTCCATTCTCCCGTAGCTTTGTCGCACACGGTGGTTCCTGCACTTTTTACATTTCCGTTTGAATAGAAAGTACTGTCGTTAACCGGTGTTCCGTATTCGTATTTTGAAAACTGGACACGATTCCCTTTCGCGAATTGATTTTTCTTCGCTCCGTCGATAGTGATTTGTGAAGTCTGCTCAATGACTTTGAATTTTACATTCTTGCCTGTTACAGAAACAACTTCCACCACACCTATTCCCAACCATCCTTTCATCACTGAGCGGAAGAGCTTAGTTTCAAAATACTTCTGCATTTCTCCGCGGTCACCAACACGAGGAAGCTCATCAGATTCCATGTTCATGACTGGAAATTGATCAGAATATGTTGTAAGAACACCTTCGGCAGTATAGGCCGCGGACTCAGAACATTTGACAGTGCCCGGATCTTGCGCATCGACGGAAGTACTGGCAAGCACAAGCAATGCAATGAAAGGTAGAAATAGTGTTTGCTTGAATTTCATCGTTGAAAGATACGAATTGCTATCGCTCAACTTTGGTCGTCTGTGAACTGCCTGCGGGTTGACTAAGGCATCAGTCAGATCTGTACCGGACTTAAGTTCTGAACTTGATGTTTGGCCAATTTCAGGCTGATGTCCTGCGTAATGTCAGGATATTTGTAGTTAGTTGCAGCAATTTTATCGTGCCGGATTTACATTATTTTCGGCCACTTGTTGAAAATCGGAACTCAATGAATACGGGTGCTATTTCTGCAAGGATCTGTAAATCAGATGGTAGAGGTGCTTTGTTACGTCAGAATTGTAGGTAACGGACAAAGTTCGTCTACGTGATTCGTTAAGTAGTAATTCATTGGCACAGGCTTTGCTCGTACTATATAGAAAACGCTCTAATTTTATGATTATGAAACGTCTGTTTTTTGCAATCTGTCTCTTAGGAAGTATTCCGGTTTTTGCTGGTGGAGGAGAAGCTCCTGCTTACCGCAAAGTCACGAACACCGCATTTAAACGCGGAGAGGAATTGAAGTATCGCGTGCACTACGGTGCTATTAACGCTGGTGTTGCGGTGATCACTATTGACAAGACAAACAAGCTGATCAACGGAAGATCAACTCTTCACGCAATTGGGATGGGAAATTCTATTGGTGCATTTGATTGGTTTTTCAAAGTACGTGATCGTTATGAATCGTACATTGATGAAGAAGCGATGATGCCATGGATATTTATTCGCCGTGTAGATGAAGGTGGGTTCAAGATCAATCAGAATCAGACCTACGATCATACTGTTGGTCGCGTGAATTCCAATGGTAAAATGATGACTGTGCCCAAGTATATTCAAGACATGGTTTCAACATTCTACTTTGCGCGTACAATGGATTTTTCCAAGGCGAAAGATGGGGATATGTTTTCTGTGCCAACATTCATTGATGATTCAGTTTGGACAATGAAGCTCAAATACAAAGGCAAAGAAACCATCAAGACTGATATAGGTAAAGTGCGTTGTTTGAAATTCGTTCCGGTTGTGCAGAAAGGGCGCGTGTTCAAAAAGGAAGAAGATATGACCATGTGGATCAGCGATGATGTGAATCACGTACCGGTGAGAGCAGAGGGATCAATTTTGGTTGGTTCTATCAAAATGGACATTACTAAGACCGATGGTTTGATGGCTCCGTTAAATATTGAAAGGTAATCAGGCGCCAGCTCAAAGACTGAATCGCTTCGGATTTTTCCGAGGCGATTTTTTTATGACCCCGATCAGGCGATGCACCCGTTTCATTTGTGTATTTTGGTGCTTTAAAAATCAAGCACAATGAGTGATATCAAACCTGAGCACCTCGCAACCGTTAAGAAGATTGAAGAAAAGTATGCAGCATTGGGCCAGGATGCAGGTTCTTACCTAAAAGGCTTCTCGCATATCAAGGCGTTGAACTATTGGGATTACGTGGAGTTGGATACTTTGCTTTCACTTCAGAAGCCGCGTACGGATTTTCCAGATGAACCGATCTTCATCATGTATCATCAGGTAACGGAATTGATGCTCAAATTGATTCGCCACGAAATTCAGCAGGTGGTAGACGCTACAGATCTACAAGCCGATTTCTTTCGAGTGAAATTAGAACGAGTGAATCGTTACGCAGGAATTCTTACTCAGTCTTTCAGTGTAATGCGTGAAGGAATGGATTACGATCAATACAATGAATTCCGTTTGGCACTCGCACCAGCAAGTGGGTTTCAGTCAGCGCAATTCCGTTTTATTGAATTAATGTGCACCGATGTCGCTTTGCTTGTAAATCACCGTGTGAAAGGGAAATTCAATAACGACTCTGACCTTGATGAAATGCTTGGCGAATTGTATTGGCTGGATGCCGGATTAGACCGTAAAACAGGGAAGAGAACGCAAACACTGCAACAATTGCTGGATCGTTACGCGGAGGAATTCAAACGCGCTGCGGTTAAAATGAAATCATGCAATTTGTACCAGACGTTTAAAAAGCTTGATCCATCAATGAATGGTTACGCAGAATTGAAACAAGCGATGCGCAACTTCGATCATACGTATAATGTAATTTGGCCATTGTCGCATTTGAAAACAGCAGAGTACTATCTTGGCAATAAAGGAGCTACAGGCGGTAGCGAATGGCAGAAGTATTTACATCCGTCGTACCAGCGTAGAATTTTCTTCCCAGAATTGTGGACAGAAGAGGAGTTGGAGAAGTGGGGAACGTTTTAGACGCTCGCTTTTAAAATCCTTAAAATTAGACATTTGCGATTATTTCATTGCGCAATGTAACAATACATCGTGCGCACCCGTCTTATACCTGCACACACCCAAATTGCCATGACCGTAGACGAATTTAACCGCTGCGTGGACCTGTACGCCGATAGCTTGTACCGATTCATATTGAAGAATGTAAAGGACAAAGACAAGGCGAAAGACATTGTCCAGGATACGTACGAAAAACTCTGGGTTAAAGTGTCGGAAACCGAAGCGAAGAACGCAAAGTCGTACATGTTCACTACTGGTTATCGTACCATGATTGATTATCTGCGAAAGGATCAACGTCAGGGTTCAATGGACGAAGCACCGATGATTGCGGTATCACATAACAAACAATACACTGATCTAAAGGAAATACTCAACGAAGCGTTGAATAAACTCCCACACATTCAACGCTCGGTAGTTTTACTGCGCGACTATGAAGGTTATTCTTACACTGAAATTGCAGAAATCGCAGGCTTGAGTGAGTCACAAGTGAAGGTGTATATTTTCCGTGCAAGAACATTTTTGAAAAATTATATCGGAAGTATTGAGAAAGTAGTTTAGAGCAGACCTCAGATAACAGATAGAAGCATATGAACATTAACGTAAACAATTGTGAAGCCTTCTTCCTCGACTACTACGAGGGGAACTTGTCGGAAAGACAGGTGGCTGAGCTGTTTGCGTTTTTGAAATTACATCCGCAGATGCGAGAAGCATTTGAATCGTTTGCTGATGTTGCTGCTGAAGATGATTATGTGCTAACGCCGGATTTCTCATTCTTGAAAAAGGAAGAAACGGTAAATGAGCACGAGCAGGCAGAAATGTGGATGGTGGAATTGATTGAAAATTGTATTTCCGAAGAAGATCGCGCAGCACTGGAGAAATATTTTGTGGCACATCCTGACAGACGCAAAGAACTGGCGATGTTTCAACAAACGATTCTGATTCCTGACAGCAATGAAAAATTGGATAGCACTTCGTTGTTACGTAAGGCCACAACCATACATGCAGACAATTTTTCGGATTTTGCAATCGCTTCAGTAGAGGGCACAATAACACCTGCCGACCAAAAGCAACAGGATGCATTCATTGCTGCACATCCGGAATACGCAAACGAATTGGATTTGTATCGTTCTACGATTAGTGTGGCTGATATTGAACTGTTCGACGCAAAAGACTCGTTGAAGAAAAAGGCAAGGACAGTTAATTCCGCAACAATAGATGAATTGCTGATTGCTCAATTGGAAGGGCAACTAAATCCGGTTGAATCTGCTGCGGTAAATCAGTTTGTGCTTGAAAATCCGCAGTACGCTAAGGATATTGAATTGCTCTCAAAAACGATCGTTCGTCCTGATCAGGAAGAAATTTTAGAGAACAGAAATAAGCTGTATCGTGGACTTGCTCCGGTTACTGAGGAGAATTTTGAAGAGATGGCCATTGCTGCTTCGGAAGGACTGCTGAATGCAGAAGAACTGAACGCGGTGAATAGTTACGCAGCGAAAAGTGAAAAGCGCCGCAGCGTTCTTCTTGCATATGCTTCAATCAAAGCAGAGCCTGATATGCAAGTGGTGTTTGCAGATAAAGAAAGTTTGAAGCGAAAAGATCGCGGAGTATTTATCTGGTGGAATACCGGAATGCAATTTGCTGCTGCTGCAGTTTTGATTTTATTGCTCGCCGTTTATGTGTTTGTGAAGTATGGTTCTGCAACGTCAGATCAACCTGAAAACGTAATTGCAAATAACAATACTGTACCTCTGCAAAACAACAATCAGCTGATTCCGGCAGACTCTTCTGCAAACACCCCGCAGATGAATAAAGTGGATGATGCAGTGGCCTCGGTAAAGCCAAATCCTGCAAGTCCAAAATCGAATTACTCAGGTAATGTTGTGCCCGTTGCTGATAACACGAATCGCAATGTTGAGTTCGTCTTGATTCCCGCTCGTAATTCAACGAATTCAATTTCGAACGAAGGAAACGATCAAGTAAATTTTTCAGATGCACTTTACGCAGTAGTTTATGATCCAGTCAAACAGGAATCTGTGAATGAATATCTTAGTCCAGGACAAATTGCCATGCGTTGGATGAAAGATAAACTTGACGGTAAGGATAATGGAATTCACAGTAACGAGTCGCTGGTAAAGGGCTCTCCTTCACAAAATCAAAATGATAAAAACGTGGACGGAATGGATCTTACTGAAAGCGCTGTGAATCGTGTAGGAATGGCTGCCACAAATGGAAACGTTTCCATGCATCAGTCTGAAGACGAAACGTGGGTTAAGTTGTGGAAATACAATTTCCGTTTGAGTGGTCGCCCGTAACGGCAAATTTGTTCAGTCATTTGACTTATCAATCGCTTTTCTCGGAACAGAATAAGGAGAGTTTGTTTCTTCGTCTTGGGAACTTTTAACATTCCTTACCTTGGCGCATAAATCCACAAGCTTCTGAGCGACGTAAATCACAGAAACAGATAATGAAGATGATCTTTAACACACTTGTGCTCGCTCTTGGACTCGTCTCCTGTGCAAACCCGGATACCGTTCCGGTCAAAATTGAAAGCAAAGATTCCATCGCTATGACAGACACTAGCAAATTGCCTGATTCGGCTTCCGATTGGAAAGCGAAACTTACACCTGAACAATATCGCATTCTTCGTGAGAAAGGAACAGAACGCGCCTTCACTGGTGAATATTGGAACAATCATGAAAAGGGTATTTACAAATGCGCCGGTTGCAATAGTACATTGTTCAGCTCTGAAGAGAAATTTGATAGCGGTTGTGGCTGGCCAAGTTTTTCTCTGCCGTGGGATTCAACAGCTGTGAATTATCATGAGGACAACACCTATGGGATGAAACGCACAGAAGTTACCTGTAAGAAGTGCGGCGGGCATCTCGGACATGTTTTTGATGATGGACCTCCTCCCACGAATTTGCGCTATTGCATTAACTCAGGCGCTATGGTATTTGTGAAGCAGGAGTAAGTAGATTTTGTTGCATATTTTAATCGAGTGGCGCTTTCTTCTTAGGCAAATTCAGGGTATATTCGATTGGATTTAGTACTCACCAATCTTCGGAATGCCATGAATACAACTACGCGTAATGTGTTTTTCGCCCTACTTGCATTTTTCTCTGCAGCTGTTTTATCACATGCTCAAACTGTGGGCTGCGACAGCATGAGCAACGTAATTATCTATTCTAATTACGATGGTGGTATTCTCAACATTAACGTTGATCAGAATATTCCGAATTTGAAAATTGGTGTTGTGAGCTACGAAGCGGTTCAAATCAACATTTCCGGAACTTACGCAGCGAACGTGACGAAAGTGTGGTATGCTGGTTACAATGGAGCAAACGACAATTGCAATCTTGGTGTTACGAATACAACCATTAGCGGCGTTGCTCCGGGTGTAGATACCATTCAAATTTATCCAGCAGTAACTTATCCTGATGCAAACGGTAGTCCGAACATGGTTTGCTCGTATCAATGTGTGTCCGGAAATTCGGGTGGTTGTAACACCCCTGAACAAGTCGTGCATTTTTTCCTGACAAAATTCGGCGAAACAAATTTTCGATTTCATCGCACTTTATACAACTGCTGGCCGCCTTCTGTTGCGGTAAGTGGTGGAGGGAACTGCTGCTTGGCGCCGCTTTCATTGTCTGTTCAGAATACCGTTGCCACGAACGGTCTTTCTGTTTTTCCGAATCCAGCTGCTACTGATTTGGGAATCAACGTTCAAATGACCAATTCTGAAAATGCACGCATCGTGTTGTATGATGCGCTGGGGAATGCTGTTCGCAGCAGCAACGAAATGCTCGTAACCGGAGAGAACAATCTTACATGGGATGTGAGTAACTACGCAACCGGAATTTATCTTTTGCAAGTCAATACTGCCTCCGGAGTGTTGTCAGAAAAAATTACAATACAGTAGTCTGGCATTATTGCTGACTCATGATTGTGCTTGCGGCCGAAGCGGCGCGCTTACGATCTTCTTCGAGTTTCCAATTGTTGTATTCTGTAATCGCTGAGAACCCTCTCGAGAACTGAATGATGAATAGTACTTTCATTCCGATTCCGGTGAAGGAGGGCCGGCCACCTGCGTCCAACATCAATGCAAGACTGAGTACTGCATCAATACCTATAATCAGAATAATTCCGATCAATGCTGCCGTCGACTTCTTTTTCCATGTTACATAGCCCAAAACTCCGATGAGAATGCCGATGATGCACAATATTCCATTGGCGCCCATGGCAACCAGCATTTCGGATATTTCAAATTGGCCCAAGAAACCGAGGATGAAATTCAATCCGCCGATGATACATGCGATAACGAATATTCCTTTGAGTTTTTCTTCAGGATCTCCGCTTGTTCCTTTCAAAGGACGGCCATTGTGCATTAGTCGTAATCCTTGATCGCTATATGTAGTACTGTAATGCACATTGAGAATAGAGTCGTCACTTAAGTGAAAACTTGATCCTGCTTTGAGTGCAGTGAAGTTGGCAAACTTACCAAGGAATTCTCCGTTTTCAGTTACGGTAATGTCTTTCCACATGCAGTGCCAACTAATGGAGATTTCAAGGGTCTTCTGTTCGTCGAGGTAGAATTTTTGCGATTTCAATGGGTCTGGATTATTGAACAAATTACAAAAATGCAACGACTCTCAAATATTTACGCATAGAAATGGCCACGTTGCTACACGTGGCCATGGGGA
>Ga0114980_10000027_pt1 | contig 90247 bp, 74 predicted proteins | sample S_140806_EF_Meta_FD_87018 | JGI IMG/M metagenome (GOLD analysis project Ga0114980, IMG submission 87018) | Freshwater microbial communities from Lake Simoncouche, Canada to study carbon cycling - S_140806_EF_MetaG | ecosystem: Environmental > Aquatic > Freshwater > Lake | place: Lake...
CAATCGAATCTTTCATTCCATGAATCTTACACGACGTGTATCTTTCGAAAACGAATCTTTCGCTTCGCGAATCTTTGCTTCCCAACCTAAGCTCCGCTTTTGTATCTTCGCTAGCGGTATTTCAAACCATATTTAACACATGAAAAAAGTAATTCTCTTTGTTGCTTTACTCAGCACTTTCGCTGCGCAAGCACAAAACATCAAATTCATTGAATACGACTTGCCAAACGGCTTGCACGTCATTCTTCACGAAGACCACAGCACGCCTATCGTTGCGGTTACTGTTCTTTACCACGTAGGTTCGAAAAACGAACAAGTAGGTAGAACAGGTATGGCGCACTTCTTTGAGCACTTGTTGTTCGAAGGTTCTGACAACATTGGTCGCGGAGAATATGCGAAATACGTGGAGAACGCTGGTGGCGGACTAAACGCAAACACCACGCAAGACCGCACTTTCTATTACGATCTTATGCCAAGCAATCAGCTTGAATTAGGCCTTTGGTTAGAAAGCGAGCGCATGCTTCACGCGAAAGTCGAAAACAAAGGAATTGAAACTCAACGAGAGGTGGTGAAGGAAGAAAAACGTATGCGTTACGACAACCAACCTTACGGAAATCTTCTTCCTGAAGCGTTGAAGCACGCTTACAAAAAGCACCCTTACGCTTGGTCTCCAATCGGAAGCATGGAAGACTTGAACGCTGCGAAAGACGAAGATTTCGTAAACTTCTACAAAACTTTCTACGTTCCGAACAACGCCGTTCTTTCGCTAGCTGGAGACATGAACGTTGAAGAAACGAAGAAGCTTATCGCGAAATACTTTGGCGATATTCCAAAAGGAACAAACGCTATCCCGCGTCCAACCGTGAAAGAAGACATCAACACCGGCGAAGTTCGCGATACCATTTATGGAAAAGATGAATTGGCTATGATTGTTCAAGCTTACCACATTCCTGCGCAAGGAACTCCTGAGTTCTATGCTGTTGATATGTTAAACACCTTGCTTTCAAACGGAGAAAGCTCTCGCTTGAACAAATCAATGGTTGACGAACAACAACTTTCGTTGTACTGCGGCGCTTTCACCTTCAACCTTGAAGATCCAGGATTGACGTTGGCTTTCGGTCTAACTAACATGGGTGTTGATCCACAGACTTTGGAAGACGGCATGAACAAACAGTTCAACAATTTAAAAGAGGAATTGGTAACGGAAAAAGAATTCGAAAAATTGAAAAATCAAATCGAAAGCGCCTTCGTTTCAACTAACAGTACCGTGGCCGGAATTGCTGAAAGCCTTGCGAACTACCACACCTACTACGGAAACGCAAACCTCATTAACACCGAGATTGAACGTTACATGAAAGTGACTCGCGAAGACCTGATGGCCGCAGCGCGTAAATACTACATCCCCGAAAATCGCGTGGTGTTGTATTTCTTAAACGATCCAAAACTTTCTGCTAATTAAGAATCGAACGAAAATGAAATTCATATATACATTTCTTGCCGCATTGCTTGTTTCTACAGCCATTGCGCAACCCTCAAAGAAAACAACTCCGAAAGCAACTCCGCTCGACAGAAGCATTGTTCCTCAGCCCGGTCCTGCTCCGAAAATTCAAATTGGAAAAGCAACGACCTTCAAACTAGATAACGGAATGAAAGTTATTGTGGTGGAAAACCACAAACTTCCAAACGTGACCTATTCACTTTCGTTGAACCTAACGCCAATAGCTGAAGGAAACAAAGCCGGATATATTTCAATTGCAGGCGATTTACTTTCTGCCGGAACAACAACAATGTCAAAAGGACAAATAGACGAAGCCATTGATTTCATTGGCGGACAACTTTCTACTTCTGCTACTTACATTTCAGGTTTTTGCCTAAGTAAGCACAGCGAAACCCTTCTAGGATTAATGCAAGACGTTCTTTTGCATCCAAGTTTTCCAGAAGAAGAATTGGAGAAAACAAGAAAGCAAATGATCTCTGCATTGGCCAGCGAGAAGACCGATCCAAACGCTGTTTCAGATAAAATTGGAAACGTAATTCGTTACGGTGTCCGTCACCCTTATGGAGAGTTCGCTACAGAAACTACATTGAACAACATTACGCGTGAAGACTTATTGGGATACTACCAAACGTACTTCTCGCCTTCTGTTGCAACATTGGTAATCGTTGGTGATGTTACGCCAGAGCAAGCCTTTGAGCATGCAAACAAGTACTTCGGTAAATGGACAGGTAACGCTGTTCCAGTTAGAACCTACCCTGCTCCTGCTGAATTGAAAGCCAATCAAGTGGCGTTCGTTGCAATGCCAGGTGCGGTGCAAAGCGTTATTGACATTACCTACGCGGTCCCTTTCAACATTACTTCTTCAGATTATTTAGCGGCAACGGTATTGAATAATATTTTAGGTGGAAGCGGATTCCAAACACGATTGATGCAAAATCTTCGTGAAGACAAAGCATACACTTATGGTGCTTATTCTTCTATGAGTCCAGATGATGTAATTGGAAATTTCAGCGCAGGAGCTAGCGTGCGTAACGAAGTTACCGATAGCGCAATTGTACAATTGTTGTTGGAAATGGATCGCTTGTGTAACGAAGCTGTTTCTGCTGAAACATTGAAATCGGCGAAGAGCATCATGTCTGGAGCATTCGCTCGCCGACTTGAAAACGCTGGAACTGTTGCACAATTCGCTTCCAACATTTCAAAATACAACTTGCCTGCTGACTACTACGAAACCTACCTCGAACGTTTGAACGCCATCACTGCGGAAGACGTACAGGCTGCTGCTAAGAAATACTTGAAAGCAAACAACTGTTACATTTCTGTAGTTGGAAATAAAGACATTCTTGAAAAATTAAAACAGTTCAGCAAAAGAGAGGTGATGCAATTCAACACAGACGGAAGTGTATCGAAAGGAATTATTCCTCCAACTGCTGGTGTTACCGCAGCTAATGTTGTTGAAGCATACTATGCTGCAAACGGAGGCAAAGACAAATTCAAGAAAGTTAAATCAATGAAGCAGGAAGGGAAGATGAGCGTTCAAGGCACTTCAATTAGCATTGAAACCTTAACCCTCGACAACAAAATGCTTCGTGTGGAAATGAGCATGGGGCCAATTAAAGTTTCCACACAGATTTTCGACGGAACGAATTTAGTGGTGAAGTCCATGGGTAAAGAAGCGCCGGTTGAAGCATCAGATATTTTGAAAGCGAAAATGGAAGCAGACTTCTTCGTTCGCGATCACATGGCTGATTTCGGATTTTCGTTAAACCTTGCAGGAAGCATTATGCGCAACGAGAAAGAAGTGTATATACTTGAGACCTTAGACGAGAAAAAGAAAGTGGTGAAGACGGAGTATTTCGACAAAGCGTCTGGACAATTGGTTTCAACTTTAGAATCAAAGGAAACCGAGCAAGGCCCGATGACTTCTGAAACAAACATCAAAGAATTCATGACCGTAGACGGATTGACTTTCCCGAAAACCATTCAGTTGAATGCAGGCGGACAAGTGCTTGACATTGTAATGGAGAAAATTACCATCAACGGAAAAGTGAGCAAGAAAGCCTTCAAGGTAGACTAATTAGAAGAATGAAAGAGAACACCAATTGCATTGTATCGCTCGAACGCGCTTCTATTTTTCAAGGGAAAATATGCGTGTTGGAAGATATAGACTTCGAAGTTTTCGACGGTGAATTCGTTTTCCTCATTGGTAAAACAGGAAGTGGAAAATCGAGTTTATTGAAAACGCTTTACGCCGACATTCCATTGAAAAATGGAAAGGGAGAAGTGTGCAACGCCGATCTGCGCAAGCTCACGCTGAAGCGCATTTCAGAACTTCGCAGAAAATTGGGAATCGTTTTTCAGAATTTTGAATTGCTCACCGACCGTTCGGTTTCTGATAACTTGGAATTCGTTTTGCGTGCAACAGGATGGAACAAAAGTTCCGCCATTCACAGTCGCATAGACGATGTGTTGGAACTTGTTGGACTTTCAGAAAAGAAACAAAAAATGCCTTTTGAATTAAGTGGTGGGGAACAACAACGCTTGGCTATTGCCCGAGCGTTGTTGAACTCGCCGCATCTCATTATTGCCGATGAGCCAACCGGAAACCTCGACCCTTCCACTGCCAAAGGCATTTTAGATTTATTGAAAATGATTAGCGAAGGCGGAACCGCTGTGGTTATGGCTTCACACGATTACGATGCTATGCGCAAATACAGCTCTCGCATTGTTCTGTGCAAAGGAAAAAAACTTGTAGAAGCTCCGCGTCCGGAAGAAATAGAAGAAGCCATCGCCTAAAGCTTCCGTATGCAATGCACCGTTGTTATTCCAACCTTTCGAGACGCACGCATTGCGCAAGCCCTCGAGAGCATTGCTTCTCAAAAGAATATTCAACTTGAAGTTGTAATTGTAGACGGAGCGAATGAACCCGCAGCGTTTCAATCGCTTCCTTCCTACCCTTTCCCCATTACCTTCATTCACGAAAAAGACAACGGTGTTTACGATGCCATGAACAAAGGCATTGCTGTTGCAAAATGCGAATGGATTTATCTCTTGGGAAGCGACGATGTTTTAGCGAATGAAAACACGCTTTCAAATTTAATTTCTCGCGGCACACAAGCAGACGTAGTCTTTGGAAACGTTGAAAACACAGGACTTTCACACAGCGCTACTACAAAAATTCACATTCCTTCATTTCCAAATGGGATGATCTGGAAGCACACGCTTCACCAACAAGGTGTGCTCTACAGACGAGCATTATTTCAAGAACGAAACTTCAAGACATCGTACCAAATCCTGGGCGATTACGAGTTTCATTTCCACCTGAAAAATAAAAATGTAAAGGTTGAATACGTGAATGAAACCGTGGCGCGTTGCGATGCAAACGGACTTTCAAAACGTTATGTTTGGAAATTGTATAAGGAAGAAATTCGTTTGAAGAAAGAACATTTGAATGCGCTGGAATGGCTGATGGTTGTGCCTTTCGTGATTTCGAAATACGTCTTCAAAAAACTTACGAAGTAAGCGACTTCACGCGGTGTCCTTGCGGCGCATCCATAAAGTGCTGAATGAATCCTGCGCTCAACTCAGATGTGTTCAACGGAATCAATCGGTCTTTCAAATCATCTACAGACGAGATGGTATCTATGTGCTCATTAATAAATCCGTATCCTTTCGGCAATCCGTCTTCAACCAAAACAAAAACAAATTCGCTGCTGTCTCTTCCGCGGTGCGTAAGTATAGCATGTTGTGGGTTGAAGGCCATTTTCATGGCCGCTACCATGCGTTCGTTGTGTTCTTCAAGACTCGTCAATTCTTCCTCGCTGAACATGCCAATGGCTTTCAACGAGAATCCGTGATAACTGCAAAATTTCACCAACCATTTATTGGCTTGTGGTAAGGTTGGAAAAATGCGCAAAGGCGTTTTTTGTCCAGACAACTGCGCGGCCATTAAGCGCAAATAACCTTGTTGATCTTCGAATTGAAACAGTCCAACTTTCGGACGTTTCTTCTTTTGTGCCGCATTGTATTTAGGAGCGTGTGCGCGAATCTCTTGGTCTTCCAACAGAAACGCCACCAACTCGGAAGAAGTCTCTACGTAATCGATGTGATGAACTTCATTCGAAAATGAAATCTTCTTTTCCGTTTCTCCGTTTTGAAAATGCTCTTTAATGCGTTTGCGAATATTCTTCGCTTTGCCAATGTATATAGGCGTTCCCTTGTTATCGCGCATGTAATAAACACCCGTAGCTTTGGGAAGCTTGTCTATTGTGTCTTCCGGAAGGTGATGAGGCAAGTACGCCTCAGCGCTTCCTCTGCCTAGCATGGCGTTCACGCCGTCTAACCCGATCTCTTCAATAACTTTATCGAACAACTCTGCGGTGGCCTTGGTGTCGCCCATGGCGCGGTGTGCGCTAGCGTTGGTAATGTTCAACTCGCGACACAAATTGTCTAGTCCGTAACGCGTCATGTTTGGAAACGCTTTACGCGCCAAACGAATGGTGCACAAACGCTGGGGTGTCCAGGCATAGCCAATGGCATTGAACTCTTGCTTAATGAAATTGAAATCGAAACTCACGTTGTGCGCCACGAATACCGCGTCTTTCAGCATGTCGTAGATTTCATCGGCAACATCTTCAAAAACCGGCGCTCTTGAAAGCATGGCATCTGTGATGCCGGTCAGCTGAACAACGAATGGAGGAAGTCTTTTTTCAGGATTAATAAGGGTTTGGTACGCATCAACGACCTTTTGTCCGTCGTGAAGTAGAATAGCAATTTCTGTTATGCTACCTTGCTCAGCTCTTCCGCCGGTCGTTTCAATATCTGTAATGGCGTACAACATCTTTTCTCCGTGGGTTCGAATTTCGGCTTATTTTTGAAGACAATCACCCATTGTTATGAAAAAAAGTTTCTTGTTCATATCTCTCTGCTACTTAACCGTAGTGTTTACCCAATGTATCGCGCAGGATCGCGACGAGCGGAAAGGATTTCGGTTCGGACTGAACATGGGCATGTACTTCCCTTCGAAGGTTTCCGCGAACTATTACAACGGAAGCGGTTTCTACAACAACAACATTGATCCGAACGGGGTGCGCATGTATAGCATTGAAGAACGCTTGAATCTGACTCCGCAAGAGACGCAAAACATAACCTCATACTTCAACGCTACCGGATTTCAATTTCCGCGCGATGCTTATCCAACGGCTATGCGCTATAATGGCGGATTCAACATTGGCTTTCAGACTGCCTATGACTTCAACAACAAATCTTCTCTTATTTTCGATTTGAATGTGTGCAAGGTGAAGGCTTACGATAGATTCACCATGCAATTGAATGGCACTTCTGCTCAACAGAATGGACAGACCGACATTCGCATTTTCAATATTCAAGGAAATGAACAGCGCTTGCAGCTCGGTTTGGGATACCGAACAGGGTGGGCGTTAAGTGGAAACGGATTGTACTTCATGCAGTTTGGAGGAAGTATGTTGGGAACGAAGGTGATTAACAACGTTGCTATGCTCGCAGATCGCAATTACGAATTAATTATAGGTGCCGCGAATCCAGCACAGATGATCAACTACCAGCCGCAAACTGGCATTGGCTTTGGCTATTACGTGAGTACTGGATTCTTCCTTCCTTTAGGCGAACATAAAAACGCCGAACTTTCGCTGGCGTTTTCAAAAGACAAGATGATCTTAAACTTGAATGAGTTCAAGGGTTGGAACAAGATTCTAACCTTCTGTTTTTCTATTTAAGTTGAAACGAATCGGCGTCGTTTAGCGCAGGAAACTTTTCGCGAAAGGCATTCAATTCTTCCAACGAAAGTTCTTGGGTAAGTTCGCCTCTGAAATTCACAATGGCTGAATCTCCGCTGTAGGCGTGTCCGTTTTCATCTTCCCCAATGCGATTCACGCCAATAACATAAGATACGTTTTCAATGGCGCGTGCTTTCAATAACGTCTTCCAAACTTCAGCACGAACGCTCGGCCAATTCGCGACGTATATCATCAAATCGAATTTCGGAATCCCGTTGATCACCTCATTTCGAGTCCATACCGGGAAGCGCAAGTCGTAACAAATGTTCAACAAAATATTCCATCCGCGCCATTCCACCAAGCACTGCTCTTCACCCGCTTCGTAGTGTTTGTGTTCACCTGCGAAGGAGAACAAATGGCGTTTGTTGTATGTGGAAATTTCTCCACTTGGACGCACAAAAAATAATCGGTTATAAGCCTTCCCTTCCTCGCGCACAGAGAGACTTCCAACAATAGCAGCGTTCAATCGAGCAGCCTCATCCTTCAACAAAGCAACACTCGGAAACTCTCCATTGACGAGCTCTTCAGACATTTCTGTGTTCATCGTAAATCCGGTAGAAAACATTTCAGGAAGAACAATGAGGTCCCATTGATTGGGCTGTTGTTCTTGCAGTAACGCTTTGAAGTGCCCGCGGTTTTCTTCTTGATTTTCCCAATGAAGGAAGGTTTCGAGTAAAAGTGACTTTAGTTTCATTTGCATTCGAAGTTATGTGAAATAATAATAAATCAAGTATCTTGGCTTCATGAAAAAATGGATCTTTCTTTCTATTGCAGCTGTAGCTGTTGGATGTGCCGCTTCGAAGCAAGTAACAATTACTGAAGCTGATTTAAGTTTAGCGAAAACAGAATTCTCTGGAGTAACCCTCGCTGAATTGCAAACTGGACAAGTGTTGTACACAGAGCATTGCCAAAGCTGTCACGCATTAAAAGATCCAGCTTCTGAAGGCGTTCGCGGTTGGAAGCATCATGTTCCAGAAATGGTTGAAATGGCGAACAAAGACAAAGCTGCTGGCCTAGACAAGAGCGAAGAGCAAGCGATTCTTCGTTATGTGATTACGATGGGACCCCTAAAAAAATCGTAGATTTTTTTGAACTACGTTGTGAGAACTACGTTGTTAGAACTGCGTTGTGAGAACTGCGTTGTTGGAACTACGTTCTAGAAACTAGGACAAGCAATCGTCCTAAACTTCGCTTTCGAAACTTGCATAGACTTCGGAGTTTTGATGCTGTAACCGAGGGTGACTGTTTTACTTTCACCGGGTGCGAGTTTTATGTTCCAAGAGAGCTTACCGGTATTCTTTTCCAATACAGCTCCAGAAATTTCCAACATGGCTACTTCAATCTGTCCGTCGGAAGAAATGGGCAATTGGTCTTCCAACAAAACATTGATTTCCTTGTCTCTGTTGTTGCGAACGGTAGTTTCGAAATAGAAGGTTTCCTTTTCATTGTTTCCCAACAACTGACGCTTACTCAATTCAGATTGCTTCTTGCGTGCTAATGCCACACGCTTGTCTCTTCCCAACGAAAGTGAAAGCGTATCGTCTACAGAAGCTGTATTGATAAAGCTTTGTCCCAAATATGCACCAGCGAAATAGACACTCGCCCTTCCACTTACCAAGTTCAAGGTGTTCCAACCAACAACCTTCGCCATTAAGAATGCATCGGCGTCTTGCTTCGGCACTGCATAATGCATGTAGGTTGCAGGAAGTGAATAAGACGTTACATCTACCACATAAGGCTTTCCGTCTGATAGAATGGTGTATGGCAATTCAATTTCGAATTCTGCACTCAACTCCTGAACGGCCACTTGCTGAAAGGCCACTTCACCACCTCTGTCTTCTTTCTTCAAATAATCACTGCGATTACTTTTCACATCCATAACCATCACCGACTCTAAATTCTTCTGAACGCCGGCAATTCTTGTTGTAGATTCTGCAATATCCCACGTCTCTAACGTGGGTTTCTCTGCACCTTGCAAAGGCTCGCTGGTGCTTAAGATCATGAGCACTTCCGTCCAATCCAATCCAGATTTGTTGAACACATTCGCGTGATAATCCAGCTTCACCGGATCAACTGCATTCTCTGCGCGAACATCATACTTCGGCGCCCAACCAGCATTGCGAACCAAATACTTCAGCGTGAAGATGGCTTCTCCTCTGGTCTTCGCATCCAATACAACAGTTACTTCAGATGTCGGTGGATTTTCTTTTGCATTCATTTCTAGCAATTGCGCAGTATATCCTGCTGACTCTTTGATGAGTTTGCGCTCTTCTGCATCTGCCTTCAACAAGAAAACATTGATCTCGTTGTTGCGCTTGCGGAAGAAATCGGCTGCTTTCTCAATCTCTGCAATAGGCACATTGTTCGCTGTTCCGCCAATGGCTTCGTTGCGAAACAACATGTCGCGTTCTTTCGCATACACGCCTTTCTCTGCGCGCAAGGTTGCTAACTTCTCTTCCACCAAAACCGACTTTTCTTGCAACTCGGCAATCTTCGCATTCGGCGTTTGCTCTTTCAAATAATTGTTTCGAATGGAAACACTCTGAAACACCACGTTCTTATTTCCACATTCCAACACCACACTTTCGGGTTGCATATCTGCGCTTAATCCCGTAAATACTACCGTCTGCTTCCCCTGCGAAACCTGCGTTTCAGCAGTATGCACCAACTGCGCACCTTGAAGGTACACTGTTACTTGCGTAATCTTCGAGGACACATTCGCTTGTGCGAACATTCCAACCGAAACAAAAAACAATGCGCTAAATGCAACTAGATTTTTCATAATTAAAATTTATATTGAAAAGAAATTTCGTGATTCCAATGTTGAAGTGATTTGTGTTTGTCGCTTGCGAGTCCCGTGTAAACACAAACAAATTTTCTATAGATAAGCATACCTCGAATGTAAGCTCCGCTGTGCGCATTATCCCATGTTCTTACTCCCATTCCAACGGCATATTTCCGAGTTGAAAAGTTAAGTCCTGCTTGGTATTGACGAAGCTTCGATTCATCTTCGAATCCGCGTTTGTAGATTCCTGAAAAAGCTAACGTGGCTCTTCTCGACAGATTTAGAAATGACCATCCCACTTGTGTGCTCAGCACCTGCGAAACATTTTTCACTTCGTTACCGAAAGGCATGACTTGAAGGTCATTCGATTTATAGGACAAACCAACCATGAACTTTCCAGCTGGATTGCTCATGACGTTCAAGCCTAGGGCATATGCAAAACGTTGATTGTCATAATTCGAAAACTCCGCACGAGCTCCGAATCCCACGTGCAAATTGCGACGTGTGGTGTACGAATGCGTTGCGAATTGAAGGGCTGCCGCATTGAAGGCATTTGAATTTTGATAAACATCGACACCCACTGCTGAATAGATCTTATCTAAATTCATTTGTCCCTGTATTCCTCTTCCACCCGACGATTGATAATAAGCGCCTGCTTTGTTGTAATCCATGGGTGAAACCACAAACGATGGATTTTCACCAGGCAAAAACGACATCGGATTTAACGAACGGAATTGTGCGTTCGCTTGCAGCGTCAATGAAAAAAGTATGAGGAATAAAATCCGTCCCATCTTAGCGAAGATAAGCTTTCAATCGGTTGGCTGCTTCCAACAGTTCGTGATCTTCCTTCGCGAAGCAAAAACGCAAACGTTTTTCTGTACTTCCGTTTTCATAAAACGGTGAAAGCGGAATGCTTGTGACCTTCGCTTCCTTGTTCAACTTCACCGCAAAATCGAAATCGGATTCATCGGAAATTTCGCTGTAGTCGAGCACTTGGAAATAGGTTCCTGCGCAGGGCAAAACTCTCCATCGGCTGCCCGCAAGGGCTTCCACAAATAAATTTCGTTTACGTTCGTACATGCGAGAGATTTCAGAATAGTCAACTTTCTTCATGTATTCAGCAATGGCAATTTGAAACGGAGCGTTGCAGGTGAATACGTTAAACTGATGTTGCTTTCGAAACTCTACCATACACTTCGCATCGCACACGGCATATCCCAATTTCCACCCGGTTGCATGAAAGGTCTTCCCGAAGGAATACACCAACATCATGCGTTCGCGCAGTTCAGGGAATTGCGCCAAACTCTCGTGCCTTCTTCCGTCGAACACAATGTGTTCATACACTTCATCGGAGATAATAAAAATATTGGTGTCGCGAACAACTTCTAAAAGTTTGTGCGCATCGTCTAACGTATTCACCGCACCAGTAGGATTGTGTGGGGTATTCACCAACATCAATTTCGTTCGATCATTCATGGCGGCCTTCACTTTGTCCCACGGAATGTGAAAGTCTTCGCCTTCCAATTCTATCCATACCACCTTCCCTCCGTTCAACTCTACCGCTGGTGCATAACAGTCGTAAGCTGGTGCGAAAAGAATGACTTCATCTCCAGGAAAAATTAATGTTGAAATGGCCGTGAAGATGGCTTGCGATGCGCCTGCTGTGACATTCACTTCCGAATTCCAATCGTAGTTGCAACCGTGACGTGCATTCAGTTGCTCTGTAATTATTTGTCGAAGCACAGGCATACCGGGCATTGGGGCGTATTGATTGAAACCGTCCCTCATAGCCTTGGTTACCAAGTCAATTAACTTTTCATCAATTGGAAATCCAGGGAATCCTTGTCCCAAATTCAAAGCGCCTTCTTGCACTGCGAGGGCAGACATGGTTGAAAATATGGTCGTGCCTACGTTTGGTAATTTCGATTTCATGAAACGAAGATAAAGACTACATGGCGTTGAGAAAGATTCTTCGAAAGATGCTGTGCAAGATTCTACGAAAGGTGAACACTATTGCCGAAAATTTCTCGTTGCCCCTATTCACTTCAATTTTATTAGCATGAATAAACTTTCTTATTTCTTTAAATTCGGAACCGTTTCGTTGGTTGTTGCGGCGGCGGTGCAATGTTCGAGTGTTACACAAGATTCTTCGAAAGATGCGGAGCAAGATGCCGAAGGCAAGATTCACAGAGTGAAAGATGTTTCACAAGATGCTTCGCAAGAGAATGCGGAAGGGAGTACAGTGGCGACGAGATTTAATGTTCCGGTGGGTTATACAAGGAAAGCATATGCTATCGGGACGTTCGGGAATTATTTGCAGCAGCTGCCGCTGAAGCCAGCAGGGACGTTAACCAAGCGATACAACGGAGAAACGAAACCGAACAAAGTAGCCGCAGCTGTAATAGATATTTCGGTTGGAAATTCAGATTTGCAACAATGCGCCGACGCTATTATGCGACTGCGTGCAGAGTGGTTGTTTTCGGAAAAACGATTCAACGACATTTCCTTCAATCTAACAAACGGATTCAACATGAAATATTCCGAATGGAAACAAGGGAAGCGATTGAATGCGGCTTGCAACGGTTTGACAGCCGGAGGCGCCGCTTCCGAGACGCACGACGATTTCATGAATTACATGAAGAAGATCTTTACTTATGCAGGCACACTATCGCTTTCAAAAGAACTTAAAACCAAGAACATTGCAAACCTAGAAGCCGGCGATGTATTCATTAAAGGCGGATCTCCCGGTCATGCCGTTATTGTTATTGATGTGGCTGAAGGCAGCGAAGGAAAAGTCTTCCTCCTTGCGCAAAGCTTCATGCCCGCGCAAGACATTGAAATTCTAAAGAATCTGAACAACGCTGGAATGTCCCCGTGGTTCAAGGCCAGCGAAATGGGCATACTCGATACCCCCGAGTACGATTTCGATTGGAGTCAATTGAAGACGTGGCCATGAGTGATTATATTTGAAGATGAAATTTAAAATCTTCACACTGCTTGCATTCCTTCAAGCAGGACAAGCTTTTGCGCAGACTGCAGACAATTGGTTTCAAGATGCGAAATTTGGAATTTTCATTCACTGGGGAATTTATTCGGTGAAGGGAATTGATGAGTCGTGGTCTTTTCACAACAAGAAAATTCAGCACAGCGATTACATGGCCCAAGCCAAGGGCTTCACTGCAAAAAATTACAACCCTACAGATTGGTCGAACCTAATAGAACAGTCGGGCGCAAAATACGCCGTGGTCACTTCCAAGCATCACGACGGGGTTGCGCTGTGGGACACGAAGGTTCCATATTTGAACACTCCTTCCAAACAAAAAAGAAAAACGCCTTTCATCAACAGCATTCCGAAAACCTCTCCAGCTGCGCGCGATGTCTATTCCCCTTTGATCGCTTCCCTTCAACATAAAAAAATTAAAATTGGAATCTATTATTCACTCATCGACTGGAGCCATCCGTGCTATCCTGGCTTTTTGAAAGACAGCACACGTTATAAAATCGCAGACAACGCCGAGCGCTGGAACGTTTTCAAAACATACAACGAAGCGCAAATCATGGAACTGCGCAATGCGTACAATCCAGATTTATGGTGGTTCGATGGTGGTTGGGAACATTCAGCACAAGAGTGGAATGCCTTCGCCATTCGCGACAGCCTTGTGGCGAAAAACAAAAACGTGCTCATTAACAACCGCCTTCCTGAATGCGGAAACTACGAGACTCCTGAGAACTCCTTCCCTATTCATAGAAACGAAAAGCCTTGGGAGCTGTGCCTTACACTCAACACCAACTGGGGATGGCAGCCGCAAGACACGGCCTTCAAAACGCCCGAGCAGATCATTCACATTCTAACCGACGTGGTTTCCTTGGGTGGAAATTTATTGCTCGACATTGGACCTAAGGAAGACGGTACCTTCCCCGCGCAAGTGCACACGGTATTGGAAGAGACCGGCAACTGGCTGAATCACTACGGCGCTGCGATCTACGGGACACGCGCCGGATTGCCGCGCGAGTACTGCGAGTTCCCGACTACGGTGAGCGTAAACGGACATACCCTTTTCGTTTTCGTCCCGAAAGGAATAGAGACGATTTATTTGAAAGGCCTCCTTCCAAAAATAAAATCGGCTTTTTATCTCGATAACGACGCCCGCGTGAACTACGAAATCATTGGTAAGATTTCCTGGAGTTCACACCCTGGACTTGTTTCGTTGAAAACTTCCGGAAATGGCCCAACTCCCTATGCCCGCGTCATAGCGCTTGACCTAGAAGAGAGCCTTTGGAACGACGAGGGAAAAATGAAGTTAGACGAGTTGAAATAAGTTATCTTCGCGTCAGTTTTTTAAACGTACTACATGTCGAACGCATCTACGCAAATTGCAACGCTTGAACAAGCACAAGAAATGGGACTTCGTCCCGAAGAATTTGATCAAATCAAAACCATCTTAGGCCGCACGCCGAATTTCACGGAAATGTGCGTGTATTCTGTGATGTGGAGCGAACACTGCTCTTACAAAAACAGTATCAAGTGGTTGAAAACCCTTCCGAAAGACGGGCCACACATGTTGGTGAAGGCTGGAGAAGAGAACGCTGGTCTAGTAGATATTGGCGACGGCTTGGGCTGCGCCTTCAAAATAGAATCGCATAACCACCCAAGTGCGCTTGAGCCTTATCAAGGTGCGGCTACCGGTGTTGGTGGAATTAATCGCGACATCTTCACCATGGGTGCTCGTCCGATTGCGCAATTGAATTCATTGCGTTTCGGGAAATTAGATAATCCGAAAACCAAATGGTTGTTGGAAGGTGTGGTGAAAGGAATTGGTAACTACGGCAACGCGTTCGGTATTCCGACTGTGGGTGGTGAAGTGTTTTTCGACGAGAGCTATCAAGTGAATCCGTTGGTAAACGCCATGTCTGTGGGCTTGGTTGAAAACGGAAAGATGATTAGCGCGAAAGCGAAAGGTGTTGGGAACCCGGTGTACATTGTTGGTTCAGCCACTGGAAAAGATGGAATAAAAGGAGCGTCGTTCGCTTCGAAAGATATTACCGCTGAATCTGCGAAGGATCTTCCTTCTGTTCAGGTTGGCGATCCGTTTCAAGAAAAATTATTGTTGGAAGCTACCATGGAGTTGTCGGAAACCGACGCTATTGCAGGCATGCAAGACATGGGTGCAGCGGGCATTACCTGCTCTACCTCTGAAATGAGTGCGGGTGGTGGTGTTGGAATGGATATTTATTTAGATAAGGTTCCAACCAGACAAGAAGGCATGCAGCCGTTCGAAATTTTACTTTCTGAATCGCAAGAGCGTATGCTTATCGTAATTAAAAAAGGACACGAAGCGGAAGTGGAAAAGATTTTCGACAAGTGGGATTTACACGCGAAAGAAATTGGTGTAGTAACTGAAGGACCTATGGTTCGTTATTACATGAATGGTGAAGTTGTGGGTGAAATTCCTGCAGAAAGCCTTGTGCTTGGCGGTGGCGCTCCCGTTTATGAAAGAGAATACAAAGAGCCTGCATACTATGCAGAGAACAAGAAGTTCAACATGAACGACGTGCTTGAACCGAAAGACTATGTCGTAACTGCAAGACAGTTGATTGCCCTGCCAAACATTGCAAGCAAGCGATGGGTGTATGAGCAATACGACAGCATGGTGGGCACCGTGAACATGAGCACGAATCGCAAGAGCGACGCGGCTGTTGTGAATGTAAAAGGAACGAATAAAGCCATTGTTTTGACAGTGGATTGCAACGCACGTTACGTGAACAACGATCCGGAAATTGGAACACAAATCGCGGTTGCGGAAGCAGCACGAAACATAGTGTGTTCAGGCGGTGAGCCTTCGGCTATTACAAACTGTTTGAACTTTGGTAATCCGTATAACCCTGAAGTGTACTGGCAGTTCGTTGGCGCTATTAAGGGAATGAGTGCAGCGTGCACGAAATTCCAAACTCCTGTAACAGGCGGAAATGTGAGTTTCTACAATCAAACGGCGAAAGCCGATGGATCAGCTGCTCCCGTCTTCCCTACTCCAACCATTGGAATGTTAGGCGTAATGAAAGACAAGAGCTTGCAAATGACATTAGATTTCAAATACAAAGGCGATTTAATTTTCCTTTTGGGAACAACCCAAGACGAAATTAATTCGAGCGAATACTTAGCGAATATTGTCGGAACCCTAGGTTCTCCAGCTCCTTATTTCAATTTGGAAGAAGAATATCAGCTTCAACAATGCATAAAGGGACTTATTAAAAATAGCTTCATTAACTCAGCGCACGATGTGAGCGACGGTGGCTTATTTACGACGTTGGTTGAAATGTGTTTCCCGAACGACCTTGGATTCGATGTTGTAACAGACAGTGAGATTCGTAAAGATGCATTCTTGTTTGGAGAATCGCAAAGCCGTGTAGTTGTTTCAGTGGTGGAAGACGATGAAGATAAATTCCTGGACTTCGTTGCTGAAATGAACATACCGTGTTTGCTCTTAGGTCACGTTACCAAAGGAAGATGTACAGTAGACGAACAAAATTTTGGAATGATTGCAGATTATAAAGAACTTTACGACAATGCAATTGGAAAAGAAATGTCAAATTAATTTTCAATTCAAAGCGCTAAGAATAAACCTTAACTTTAAATTATGTCGTTTGTAAAGTTTATAAAATCGAAATACGGTAGAAGGAACATTGCCCTGATCATTGGAGCAAATGTTTTGTTATTTCTAGTTGTTATTTTCGTTTTAAAAATTTACACGCGTCACGATGAAGCCATTCTTATTCCAGACTTAAAAGGAAAATCAGACGCAGAAGCTAGAGCTATCTTGGAAGACATGGGCTTAGAAATGGTTGTCACCGACAGTTTGTTTTTGCCTGAAGCTGCGCCTGGAACCGTTCGCGATCAGAATCCGAAAGCGGGAAGCGCCGTTAAAGGTGGTCGAATAATCTTTATTAGCATCTTCAAGAAAACTCCCCCAATGGTGCCTATCAATGTTAAAGAAGGGGATCACGTTCAAATTGCTTCTTTGCGATTATCAAATAAAGGAATCAAATTTCAAGTTCAATACGCACCGAACAACAGTATGATTGGGGTGGTGATGAAAATTGAACACAACGGCAGGGAGTTAAAATTCGGTGAGTTATTGGAACACGGACAGACGGTGGTACTAACAGTTGGAGAGGGTATAAAAACGACCGTTGCGGTTCCTAATTTATTCGGAATGTCATACAACGATGTTATGAATTTATTAACTAGCTTAAACCTCTCAGGCCAAGGATTTTTCGAACCTGCAGCGTTTACGTTGGAAGACTCCGCCGCTTACCATGTCTGCCGTCAGGACCCAAAATTCTCTTCTGAAGCCATGCCGCTTGCCGCAGGAAGATTTGTTGATTTCTGGTTAAGCAAAGAACCTTGCACAATAGATACGATCATCAATCCGTTTGCGACAGAACCAGACCTATTCGTACCCTGATGAAAAAACTGTTTTTATTCGCTCTTTCTATTGCATTCTTGTCGAGCTATTCGCAAGAAACGGAGACCGTTATTCGATTCGACGCACAGCGCAATCTTCAATCTAAAAAAGAATTTCGTTGGAAACAACAGGGCGAAAATCGCGGAGGAACCGCTAGCTTAACGCTTCCTTTTTTCGATGATTTTTCGAGATACTCGTTACCTACCAACGACCCAACGGTATTAACCACTTGGCAGCGTTGGACAGATACGACGGCCTTTATTAATTCCGGATTTCCTATTGCTCCGCCAACCATTGGAGTAGCTACTTTAGATGGGTTGCGCGCAGACGGTTATCCATACAATTTCGCAGATGAATTTTCTTATGGAAGTGCAGATACCTTAACCTCTTTGCCCGTTGACCTCTCTGGATTAACAGCGGTAGATCAAGTGTTTCTATCTTTCTTTTATCAAGGAGGCGGACTCGGTAATTCTCCAGATGCAGGTGACAGTTTAATTGTTGAATTTTATTCGCCTTTCGGCGCTGGACAATGGACGCAGGTTTGGACCAGTCCAGATGTTTTTCCAACAGACGCCTTCGATCAAATTTTTATTGCGGTTGACGCTCCAGAATATTTGCTCGATGGATTTCAATTTAGATTTAGAAATTATGGAACACTGAGCGGGGCATTCGATCATTGGCACATCGACTATGTGCAACTCGATGCTGGTGTAGATTCAAGCAATGTCATCTTCGATGAAGTAAGCATGCAATACCCTCTTCGTTCCTTGTTGAATGAATACACCGCCATGCCTTTAACGCACTTCGCTGCGAATGCTGAAAGCAATATGGCTTCTACCATTGCTGTGCAAGAGCGCAATCTAGGAAACGACGAGAACATTGTTACCAACTACAGCGTTACCAAGCAAGATGGAACATCACAAGTTTTCAATGCCGTTGATTTCAACACTGCATTAAACGCCAATTCCTCCTTCACCCGAAACATTGGATTGAATGGATTTACCTATAACGTAACTCCTGACGACACCTGCTCTTATTTCGATGTGAAGACGTATATAAATCCTACAGATGCACGTTTGCAGAACGACACTGCAACCCTGCGCCAGTATTTCTATAACTACTACGCCTACGACGACGGCACAGCAGAGCGAGGCTATTCCAATTCTGCAGCGGGCGGAATGATTGCTATGAAGTTTCGTGCAGAAGTAACAGACTCCCTTTTAGGGCTTTTCGTGTATTGGCTTCCAACGGGAGTGAATGTCACCGCAGAAACATTCTTGCTTCGCGCTTGGGGCGATGGAGGCACAGCACCTGGATCAGAACTTGGTGAAAACTTCAATTATCATCATCCGGCTTTTTATACTCATGGCGAGAATTATTTCTCTTATTACTCATACGACAATCCCATTCCCGTTACTGGAAATTTCTACGTGGGTTGGGTTCAAAGTGGTAGTGTTGGACTTCCTGTTGGAAACGATAAGAGTGGAACCATTAACGCAACCAAAGTGTTTTACAACAACGGATTTCAGCAACCGTGGCAGCAATCAAGCATCAACGGTGCACTTATGATTCGTCCGGTTTTTAAATCAGGAAAATCCTCCGTTTGGAATACGGTTGGTGAATTACAAACGATTTCGCCTTCCATCTATCCGAACCCATTCAGTGAGAACTTTACCGTTCAAGGTTTGAATGAAAGTTCAACGTACACGATCTCGGTTATTTCATCTACAGGACAGTTGATTTCATCTTCCATTCAATCACATGTCACACGTGTTGAAATGGAGAACAGCAATTTGTCTAACGGAATTTATTTCATTCAAATCACAAACAATTCAACGCAAGAAATCATTCGCTTAAAAGCAATGAAACAATAAGATGGAAGAAAACGAAATTCTAGAGGAACAGGAGGAAGGATTTTTCGAGCATCATCGAATTGTATCAGACAAAGGTCAAAAACTCATGCGCTTAGACAAGTTCTTGGTAGATCGCCTGGAACGCACTTCGCGCAATCGCATTCAAAATGCAGCAGAAGACGGTTATGTTAAAGTGAATGGTATTCCTGTAAAAAGCAGTTACAAGGTAAAGCCGAACGATGTTATAACCATTGAAATGCCTTATCCCGTGCGGGATATGGAACTCATTGCCGAGGACATACCCATTGAAATTGTTTACGAAGACGACGCCTTGGTTATTCTTATGAAGCCGAAGAACATGGTGGTTCATCCGGGATTCGGAAATTTCTCGGGCACCTTGCTTAACGCCATGCTCTTTCATTTTCAAAATTTACCCATGAATCCAGATGCCCGTCCGGGATTGGTTCACAGACTAGATAAGAACACAACGGGACTTATGGTTATTGCGAAGACCGAAGAGGCACTTACGCATTTGGGTAAGCAGTTTTTCGACCGAACACTTGACCGTCGATATGTTGCCCTCGTTTGGGGCGATGTGAAGGAAGACGGAACGGTGATTGGAAATACAGGACGAAGTTTAAAAGACAGAAAAGTGTTTACTGTATTTCCTGAAGGCGATCATGGGAAGCATGCGGTTACGCATTACAAAGTGCTCAAGCGCTATGGCTACGTGACATTGGTAGAGTGTAAGTTGGAAACCGGAAGAACGCATCAAATACGCGTTCACATGAAGCACATTGGCCATACCCTCTTCGGAGATTTCGAATACGGTGGCGATCGAGTGTTGAAAGGAACTACGTTCACGAAGTACAAGCAGTTCGTGCAAAACTGTTTAGATTTATTACCAAGACAAGCCCTTCATGCAAGAACACTTTCTTTCACGCATCCTACAACTGGAGAATGGATGAGTTTTGAAAGTGAACTTCCAAAAGATATGCAAGCCGTTCTTGACAAATGGGAGGGCTATTCGGAAAATAGTATGAAGGCAAAATAGCCGTTTTACAATTCTTCACTTACATTAGCGCCTTGTGGATCCTGACTTTTCTCAAGGAATAACATCTGAACATTTCAACTTCCCATGGGTTTTAAGGATATGAAACATAAAAAAATCATGGGCTACATCCTACTCGCGATTGCGGTAATTTTCATTTTATTCCAATCCTTCGTCTATATGTCCTCAACTAAAACCAAAGAGCAACCGTACACGGTTCTTGAAAAAGACGGAGACATTGAAATCCGATTGTATCCTTCGGCTACACTCGCAACCGTGCAGTCGAAAGCCAAATCATACGATGAAATGGCCAGTCCAGGATTCAGAACCTTGGCGGGTTATATTTTCGGTGGAAACGAAAGCGAAACTCAAATTGCAATGACCTCACCGGTTCAAATGGACATTAACGACAGTTTGTCTTCCATGAGTTTCGTTATGCCTGAAGGTTACGACATGAACAATCTTCCAAAGCCGAAAAACAGTCAGGTTATTTTATCGAAGACTGAAGAACAGGTTATGGCCGCTATCCGATTCAGCGGATTTGCAGACGACAGCGACCGCGAGAAACACAAACAGGAACTTCAGAATTACTTGAATTCAAAAGGCATTCAGACCAAAGGTAATTTCAAATTTTTAGGATACAACCCACCTTACCAACTCTTCGGCAGACGCAACGAAGTGGTGATTGAAATTGTTCGCTAATTTCTGTTGAATGAAATACCTTCGTGATTCGAAACAATCATGAAGCAAAAAATCTATTCGTTATCCTTTCAAAATAAATCATTCAAAGTTGTTGAATGGTCCAAGTCGGAAGAACCCACCGAACTAGTCCTTTGTCTTCATGGGTTCGGCCGACAACCCGAAACCTTCGAAACCTTTGCTCATGAATTGAAAGATCATGAGCGCATGGTCGCCATTGGGTTTTGGTCTCATGAAGGAAGTGATTCCTTCACCCCACAGGAATTAAAAGAAGGATTATCCGTTGAAGCGTGGGTGGCACAGTTTCATTTCATATTGAATCATTACGGGGTTGAAAAATGCAAGCTCCTCTCTTACAGCATGGGTGGGAGATTAGGACTCATGCTAGTCCAACACGCTGGAGAAAACATTTCTTCTGCGAAATTCTTGGCCAGCGACGGACTAACAAGAAACAAGCTATACGCCTTTACAGTAGGAACCATGTTGGGAAGAAGTATTGCCAATGGATTGAAGAAAAACGGTAACGTAGTTATTCGCTTGGCGCGTCTATTAAAGAATTTAAAATTACTTCCGGTTAAGTTGTTTCGATTTGTTGAATTCTACATGCACGAGCGCAAAGTCCGCGAACAGGTTTTCGATGTCTGGATGGGCTACAGACGTTGCTATCCGGAAATGAAATTAATTGCGCAATCGATTGAAGAGAATAAAATTCCAACTGAATTTATTTTCGGAAAACACGATGTGATTATTCCTTGGAAGCATGGGAAGAGCCTTCGCGCGCTTACTGCTCATCTTCCGAATGTTGAATGGAAGTTGGTAGAGAAGGGGCATAAACTTATGTAGCGAGCTACAAGACACTTCGTAAGATTTTTCAAAAGATTCTTTCAGAAAGATGCCCCGCAAACAATGCACCTTTGTGCCTTGGCGAAGCCTACCTTAATTAAATCAACTACAACCTAATTCAAACTCTAAAATAACTTCTGACCCATTCTTGTTAAATGTACAGTTATCGCTCAATTTCCGCATGAGATAAATACCTCTACCTCCCCTTTGTTCATCGATGTTCGGGTCCGTTGGATCCGGAACATTGTTATAATCAAATCCTTTGCCTGAGTCTGAAATAACACATTTCAAATACCCATCTTCAATTAAATTAAATTCAACATAAAACAAACGAGCGCTATGTTCTTTGTGTCCATAATGAATGGCGTTGCTCACAGCAGCAGAAACAGCAACCAAAATATCGCTGTATCGCTTCTGACAAATCTTGTAATCTGAAACCAATTCCTGTATAAATCTTTCCACCTGATTTAAGCTGCTCAATTCCGAGGGCAAGCCAATCTTTACGCACGTCTGAATCATTAAAGTCTTGTTTCCTAATTTGAAGCAAATAACTTTCAATTTTTCACAAAACCGCGTTTGCAAATGAGTCTTGTTATCCAACCTGAAAAAATTGTTCAAATAAATCAAAACTAGATCTCAAAAACGCCGCTTGAAATTTATCTCAAAGAAATTGAGAATAGTATACATTTTATTAAACTCTGAACAAACAGCCTGCTTTCAGATTCATGAATAATTCTTATGAAATATTAGAAATCTCCAATCTGAATATCTACATCCACTCCGAAGAACCAAGATTTCCCAATTGAACTATCATTATTCAATGATTTTATAAAAGAATTTGCTGCAGAAATATTAACAGATAAGCCGTTTTCAAATAATATTCCCGCACCACCCTCAAATCTCACCGAAGCCAAATCAACGCTCGAGTTGGTATTGAAAGGAACCAAAAACAATTGAGTTCCTGCGAAAATAAATGGACCCTCATCTTCTTGAATGTAGCCTTTAAGTCTTACGTGAGGAGTGATCGCAGAAACTCTAATCACCTTCTCAACATTTGATATATTCACTTTACTATTGAAATATTGAAAATTAGCACCCGCAAAAATACCCAAATGTCCATTTAATGCTCTTTTCTCTCCGCGCAAACCCAAGCTGAAATTATTTGCGCTGGCACTAATTATGGTGCTGTCTCCGGTTGAAATTTTCAGGGACGTAAAAAGATATCCCGGTGAAAAGTAAATATTTTGCGCTTTGGCTGACCCGAAGAATAATACAGCCGTCAATAAAATCAATAATTGCTTTTTCATGTGTGTCAAATATATAAATAAATAACTAATTAATATTTTTTTGAAATTACTAGCATCCCCTAACATATGGGTTACGAAGAAAGTCCTTCTTTATTTCGTTAAGGTAAAATTTCTCAGTTCTAATTTTTACGATTTGCAGGTTAAAATCTTCCGTTGTCAACAACTGTTAAAATCTCGACTTGCACCATAACCATTGTTGGTTGTAATTTCGCAACCGTATTAGAAACACGCGCCTTACTTCACCCTACGAAGTGAGATAAAAAAAAAATGCCTAAAGACAAAAGCATTAAGTCGGTCCTCATTATTGGTTCTGGACCCATCGTTATCGGACAAGCATGTGAATTTGATTACTCTGGAAGCCAAGCTGCGCGGTCTTTGCGTGAGGAAGGCATTGAAGTAACACTCATCAATAGCAACCCTGCAACCATCATGACCGACAAGGTTGTTGCAGACAATATTTACCTGCTTCCCCTTGAAACGGCAAGCATTGAAACCATCCTTCAAAAACACAAGATTGACGTTGTTCTTCCAACCATGGGTGGGCAAACAGCATTGAACCTTGCCATTCAATGCGAAGAAAGCGGACTGTGGGAACAATACGGTGTTCGCATGGTGGGAGTAGATACCAAGGCCATTGAAATTACTGAAAACCGCGAGGCGTTTCGCGATTTAATGATTGAAATTGGGGTGCCTATGGCTCCACAATTAACTGCAAAGTCTTTTCTAGAAGGAAAAGAAATTGCACAGCAGTTCGGATTCCCACTTTGTATTCGCCCTTCCTATACTCTTGGCGGATCGGGCGCTAGCCTCGTTCACAACCAATCTGACTTCGATCGTTTGCTAACGCGCGGACTTCACCTTTCCCCTATTCACGAAGTCATGATTGACAAAGCGTTAATGGGTTGGAAGGAATACGAACTCGAGTTGCTTCGCGATGCGAACGACAACGTGGTCATCATCTGTAGCATTGAAAATTTCGATCCAATTGGAATTCATACCGGAGACAGTATCACTGTTGCGCCGGCCATGACCTTAAGCGATACGACTTTCCAAAAGATGCGCGACATGGCCATTATGATGATGCGCGCCATTGGAAATTTCGCAGGCGGATGTAACGTTCAATTCGCGGTTTCACCTGATGCGAACGAAGACATTATTGCCATTGAAATTAATCCGCGTGTATCGCGCTCTTCAGCATTAGCATCGAAAGCAACTGGATATCCGATTGCGAAGATCGCTGCGAAGTTGGCCATTGGTTATCACCTCGATGAACTTCAAAATCAGATTACCAAGAGCACTTCAGCTTTATTCGAGCCGACGCTAGACTATGTGATTGTGAAAATACCACGTTGGAATTTCGATAAATTTCCTGGATGCAACCGCGAGTTAGGTTTGCAAATGAAAAGCGTTGGTGAGGTAATGGGAATTGGAAGAACATTCCAGGAAGCCCTTCAAAAGGCTTGTCAATCCTTAGAAATCAACAGAAACGGATTAGGTGCAGACGGCAAAGAACTTCGCGATCAGCAAGAAATATTAAACTCCTTGGAGCACCCGAGTTGGAATCGTATTTTCCACATCTACGACGCCATTAAATTGGGAATACCCTTCAAAACCATTCAAGAAAAAACACGCATCGACTTGTGGTTCTTGAAACAAATTGAAGAGTTACTTCAGTTGGAACGTGTGATTGAAAAGCACACGCTTACTTCCATTCCGAAAGAATTGTTGTTCGAAGCGAAGCAAAAAGGATACGCCGACAGACAAATTGCGCATCTCTTGAAATGCTTGGAAAGTGAAGTCTATACCAAGCGCGACGAGATGGGCATTCAGCGTGTATACAAGTTAGTTGATACGTGCGCTGCAGAGTTCGAAGCGAAGACTCCATATTACTACAGCACCTTCGAATACGAGAACGAAAGTGTTCGTTCTGAAAACAAAAAAGTAATTGTATTGGGAAGCGGCCCGAACCGCATTGGTCAAGGTATTGAGTTCGACTACTCATGTGTTCACGGTGTGCTTGCGGCGAAGGAATGCGGATACGAAACAATCATGATCAACTGCAATCCGGAAACCGTATCAACCGATTTCGACACTGCAGACAAGTTGTATTTTGAACCCGTTTTCTGGGAACATATTTACGACATCATTCGTCATGAAAACCCTGTGGGAGTAATTGTTCAGCTAGGCGGACAAACAGCGTTGAAGTTGGCGGCAAAACTTCAGCGCTACGGAATTAAAATATTAGGAACCTCATTCGACGCCTTAGACTTGGCGGAAGACAGAGGTCGTTTTTCAAATTGTTTGAAGGACAATAACATTCCTTATCCTGATTTCGGGGTGGTTGTAAACGCCGAGCAAGCCATTGAGCTTTCGAAAAATTTAGGCTTCCCGTTGTTGGTTCGTCCGAGCTATGTGTTAGGCGGACAAAAGATGAAGATTGTCATTAACGAACACGAATTGGAGCAGCACGTGGTGAACATTCTTAACGACATGCCCGACAATCAGATTCTGTTAGACCACTTCTTGGAAGGCGCTATTGAAGCCGAAGCTGATGCTATTTGCGATGGAACAGATGTTTACATCATTGGCATTATGCAACACATTGAGCCTGCTGGAATTCACAGCGGTGACTCTTACGGAGTTCTTCCTCCATATAACTTGGGCGACCTTGTTATGACTCAGATTGAAGAGCACACGAAGAAAATTGCCTTGGCGCTAGGAACGGTTGGTCTGATTAACATTCAGTTCGCCATTAAAGACGACGTTGTATACATTATTGAAGCGAATCCGCGTGCATCGCGCACAGTGCCTTTCATAGCGAAAGCCTACGACGAACCGTATGTTAACTATGCAACGAAAGTTATGTTGGGTGAATTGAAGGTGAAGGACATTAACTTCCAACCGAAACGCAACGGCTACGCTATCAAGATCCCTGTATTCAGCTACGAAAAATTCCCAGAAGTAAATAAAGAACTCGGTCCGGAAATGAAATCAACTGGCGAAGCCATTCGATTCATCAAAGACTTGAAGGATCCGTTTTTCAGACAGATTTTTTCGGAGAGGAATCTTTATTTATCGAAATAGAGATCAAACGAATCATTAAACGCCGTGGCACCTGCAGTGCGGTGTTTTGATAGCTTTTTGAATTCTACCAAAGACCACAACACGAATTCCATAAGGAAAGGAACGTCTGCGGTTGCAACCTTCGGCTGATACTTGTTTAACAAAATCACAAGCGGTTCAACGGAAAGGAGCGCTTTCACGTAAGTCTCTTCGTTTGATTCATCGATTAACTCGAAGGAGTCTGCATCGAAAAACCATTGAATAACTTCGTCGTACGGGGTTGATTGATCTTGCTTCTTTAGCTTTTCAATTTTCGGGAAGTAGTTCAAGAAAAGTGTTTTCGTGGCTTCACCGATCAAGTGATTCGCAACGAATGACGTTCCTTCCTGTTCGCCTTCGTAAACCAATTCAACCTTACCAGTTATGGAAGGAATCATTCCCATAAGATCGCTGAAACGAACAGCAGTAACGCTTTCTTTATTCATTAACGCACGACGTTCAGCTGTGCTAATCAAATTTTCAAACGCAGTAATACTCATACGCGCACTCACGCCGCTCTTGTGATCGATATATTCGCTTTGTCTTGCTTCGAAAGCAATTTGCTCGAGAATGTCTCTCGCCAATTCCGGAACATGAACCTTACACATACGGTCTTCCAACTTCTCAGATTCTTGCTTCGTAATTTTCTTCGCAGTTTGAATATCGGCTGAGTAGTGCGTTAAAATCTGAGAGCCAATGCGGTCTTTCAGCGGGGTAACAATGCTTCCGCGATTGGTGTAGTCCTCTGGATTCGCGGTGAAGACGAATTGCAAATCGAGCGGAAGTCTTAATTTGAATCCGCGAATCTGCACATCACCTTCTTCCAAAATATTGAAGAGCGCCACTTGAATACGCGCTTGCAAATCGGGCAATTCGTTAATCACGAAAAGACATCTGTTTGCTCTTGGAATCATTCCGAAGTGAATCACGCGTTCATCGGCGTAACTCAATTTCAAATTGGAAGCCTTAATCGGATCAATGTCTCCAATTAAATCGGCAATAGTCACATCGGGCGTGGCAAGCTTTTCGAAAAAGCGTTCCGAGCGATGAAGCCAGGTGATGGGCGTTTCATCTCCCTTTTCTTCCATTAAATCTCGAGCATATCTGCTAATTGGATTGAACGGGTCGTCGTTCATTTCGCTTCCAGCTACAACAGGAATGTATTCGTCTAATAAGTTTATCATGAGACGCGCAATACGTGTTTTCCCTTGTCCGCGTAGGCCCAAGAGATTAATGTTGTGCTTCGATAAAATGGCGCGTTCCAATTGTGGAATCACGGTTTCTTCGTATCCGTGCATTCCAGGAAATGTATTTTTTCCTTCTTGAATGGAAACGATGAGGTTATCGCGCAACTCGTTTTTTATACTTTTCGAAATATATCCCGACGCTTTCAATGCGCCGAATGTTGTGATTGAAGTATTCATTTATTAATTAATTCGTTTTTTTCTATTCGTTTCGTAATCGTGAAAAATCATTTCACCCAATCCTTTCAAACCTGTATAAAATGCTTTGCCCTTGTTCGACTTCGTGAACTCTTCCACGAAAGATTGCAGATACGGATCTTGCGCAATCATGAAGGTTGTAATGGGAATGTGCATCTTGCGCGCCTGTGCGGCCATGGTGTAGCAGCGTTCCACAATGTATTGATCTAACCCGTTACTGTTCTTGTAGTATTGTCCGTCGGGCAAGCGAAGGCAGCTTGGCTTTCCGTCGGTGATCATGAAAATCTGCTTGTTTGTATTCCTTTTTCTTCGAAGAATATCCATCGCCAATTCTAAGCCGGCAACGGTGTTCGTGTGATAAGGACCCACATTCAAATAAGGTAAGTCTGCAATCTTTATAGGCCAGGCATCGTCGCCGAAGACAATCACATCGAGGGTGTCTTTCGGGTAGGAAGTCGTGATGAGCTCTGCCAATGCCATAGCCACTTTCTTGGCCGGAGTGATACGATCTTCTCCGTACAGAATCATGCTGTGGCTAATGTCAATCATGAGCACGGTGCTCATCTGCGACTTATGATGGGTGTCTTCCACCACCAAATCTTGTTCGGTTAGTTTGAAGTCGCCGACGCCGTTGTTGATTTGCGCGTTCTTCAAACTTTCGGTCACTGAGATATTTTCGAATGAATCTCCGAATTGAAAACTTCGGAACTCTCCTGTTGCTTCATCGCCTTGTCCGCTTTTCTTGCTCTTGTGATTTCCTGCACCGCTCTTCCGAATCTTTCCGAAAATCTGATCCATGGCATTCTTCCGAAGCACGCGTTCCGTCTTGGCTGTAATGGCCATCTGTCCTTGTCCGTCTGGTAGAATCTCTTCCTTCAAATATCCCTTCTTCTTCAGATCTTCAATAAAATCTTCCATTCCGTAATCATCGGTGGTAAGCTTGTATTCCTTATCAATTTCTTTTAACCACTCCAACGCCTCATCTACATCTCCGGAGGTATGCGTAATGAGTTCACTGAACACATCGAACAGCCTCTCGAACGGAGAAAGATTGGGTTCTTCAAACGGCTTAAAAACATAACCAGACTTTTGCATGCAAAAGGAATTTAAGGAATAACATCGATTGCGAGGAAAGGTTCAAAGATATAGGGGAACTGCGTTGTTGGAACTGCGTTGTTGGAACTGCGTTGCTGGAACTGCGTTGCTGGAACTGCGTTGTTGGAATCCTCCGCGAAGCGGTCATCACGAAGTGTCATCCGGAACGGTCATCGAACTTGTTCGTCATCAATCGTAGATTGTCATCACACGAAGTGTGTCATCACAACATGTTGTGTCATCCGCTTCGCGGTTGAATAAACAGCATATAAAATGCATATAAAAATTAGTGTTTATGCCAAATACCCAATTGAACTTTGCAAAAAAAGCACAATGGATATTCGCTTTACAAAAATTATAAAACTCATAGAGCAATCGAGGTCGAAGGCTATCAGAGCTGTAAATACCGAATTGATAAATCTGTACTGGTTCATTGGAGAGAATATTTCCAATAAAATCAATAGTGCTGAATGGGGCGATTCTATTGTGACAGAATTGGCGAATTACATCAAGAAAATTGAGCCGAATATGAAGGGATTCTCTGACAAGAATATTTGGAGAATGAAGCAGTTTTATGAGACATATCGGAATTATCCAAAACTCTCAACAGTGGTGAGAGAAATTAGTTGGACACACAATTTAGTAATTTTCTCAAGATGTAAATCTCAAGAGGAGAGGCTGTTTTATTTAGAAATAACAAAAAGAGAAAACTACAGCAAGAGGGAGCTCGAGAGACAAATATCTTCGAGCTTGTTCGAGCGGACAATGATTGGGAATACAAAACTCTCACCAGCGGTGAGAGAAATACTAGCCAGCGAAAAAAACGTCTTCAAAGATAGTTACGTCTTTGAATTTTTAAGTTTACCAGAACCTTACAATGAGGCCGCAACTTATCGACTACTATGGTTTCAGAGTATAAAACACAGCTACCCGAAAAAAGAATTTTGCAGAATAAACTGAAGGAAATTTCCGGCAAAATCGATAATTTTTAAACTTCGTTGCAATCAATCGTTCCGATTACTCCGTAGGATTAATCACCAAAGGTGATTGATTGCGAAGCAATTGATCTGATGAAATCAGATTGATCACAAAGTGATTGATCCGCAGGATTATGAGATATACCGGGGATATCCAAAACTCTCAACGCTGTTGAGAGAAATTCATTGGACACATAAATCGCCTGCTATCTTGTACTTTTTTTGAGGTTCCAAATTGGCACCTCAAATTACTCTGTTCTTTAGAGGATGATCCGAACTCGCTCTGCGAGTGGCATGGGTGCTGCCCCCAGCAGAGCTGGGGGATAGAATTTCAAGACAGTTCTCTTTCCTTAAAAATTTGAATTTCTCTAAACCTTTTTCCCCCAGCTTCACTGGGGGCTTTTCGAATGTCGCCCTAAGGGGCTCGGGAACTTCGTTGTTAGCATCCTCCGCGAAGCGGTCATCACGAAGTGTCATCCGGAACGGTAATCGAACTTGTTCGTCATCAATCGTAGATTGTCATCACAAAGTGTCATCACGAAGTGTAATTGCGTTATATTCGTAAACCAAAACCTTAATCATTATAAAAATGAATTTTAAATATTTACTCATCGCTGCAATTGCTTTGCTGAATTGCAATGCTTTTGCGCAATCGATTACACCTTCGGTGATTAACAGTACAGGCGGAACTGCCACCGTTGGAAATCTTGTTGTGGATTGGAATGTTGGGGAATCGATGGTTTCAACACAGACGAATGGAATCATTGTCACGAACGGACAGCTGCAACCTGTAGATCAAATTATCTCGGTTGAAGAATTGAATTCTTCTTGGAATATTTCTGTTTATCCGAATCCAACACGCGATGAATTTGTCATTACTGCACCGAGCTCGGGAATTTATGAAGCGTCTCTTTTCGATTTAGCTGGAAAATTCATTTCGAAACAAATTCTAATGAACACAAACCGAATGGACGTTCGGTCTTTGGCAAATGGAAGTTATTATTTGCAAGTTCGAAACACAGCATCACAAGAATTCAAGACCATTACCTTAATTAAAGCCAACTAAGATGAATCTCAGATCTAATTTAATCTTCCCCTTTCTTACCCTTTTCTTATCTTTTCTTACCTTTTTAGCAAGTGCTCAAGCACCGCTTCAAATTCCTTATCAAGGTGTTGCACGTGATGCACAGGGGAATGCTTTGCAGAATCAATTGGTGACATTGCGATTAACTATTGAAGATGTTTCAGGAGCCAATTTGTTTCAAGAGATTCATCAGACAACAACGAATCAATTTGGACTATTTAATGTGAAGATTGGGAATGTAATTCCTTTGAATATTGATTGGTCAAACGGAACAAAATTTTTACATGTTGAAATGGATCCGCAAGGAGGCGGTTCGTACACAGATCTAGGAGCAACTCAATTTTTAAGTGTTCCATACGCATTGTATGCCGAAACATCGAACACTCCCGGTCCGCAAGGTCCAGCCGGACCGCAGGGACCTGCTGGGGTGAATGGAACAAATGGACAAGACGGTGCACAAGGGCCTCAAGGTATTCAAGGTGAAGTTGGACCGCAAGGATCAGCTGGTACGAATGGAATAAACGGACAAGACGGTGCGCAAGGACCACAGGGCATTCAAGGGGAAGTAGGACCACAAGGGCCTATCGGTTTAACAGGTGCAACTGGCGCAACAGGTTCTCAAGGACCTATCGGATTAACTGGAGCAACTGGTTCTCAAGGACCCATTGGTTTGACCGGTTCAACAGGACCCCAAGGTCCAATTGGATTAACTGGTGCTACTGGTGCGACAGGTTCTCAAGGACCCATCGGTTTGACCGGAGCTACAGGACCAACAGGACCTCAAGGTTCAATTGGATTGACTGGGGCTTCAGGCGCAACGGGTGCGGCCGGAGCTGCAGGTGCAAGTGGAAAAAACACCTTGGTAAAGACAACCGCTGAAGCTGCGGGTGCGAATTGCACAACGGGTGGTGTTAAGTTGGAATACGGGTTGGATGCGAACAGCAACAATGTGTTAGATGTAACAGAAGTGAATGCCACTCTAACGAAATACGTTTGTAACGGTGCGGTCGGCGCAACTGGCGCTACAGGACCTCAAGGGACAACGGGTTTAACGGGTGCTACAGGTTTGACCGGAGCTGCTGGCGCAACAGGACCGCAAGGATTAACCGGATCGCAAGGAATACAAGGTATCCAAGGACCTGCTGGAACAAACGGTTCAAATGGAACGAATGGTCAAACTGCTTTGGCAAAGACAACTACTGAGGCTATCGGAGCAAACTGTTCAACGGGCGGAGTGAAATTGGAATACGGGTTAGACGCGAACAGTAACGGGCTTTTAGATGCGGGTGAAATAAATGCTTTGCTAACGAAATACGTTTGCAACGGAGCTGTAGGTGCTGCTGGTGCAACAGGACCACAAGGGCCAATTGGATTAACAGGACCTGCAGGTGCAACAGGACCTCAAGGACCTATCGGATTGACTGGAGCTACTGGCGTAACTGGACCTCAGGGTTCAACTGGATTAACAGGAGCTTCGGGTGCAACCGGCGCTGCCGGTGCAAGTGGAAAGAATACACTAGCAAAAACAACAACCGAAGCGGCTGGCGCGAACTGTGCAACAGGCGGTGTGAAATTGGAATACGGATTAGATGCAAATAGCAATAACATTTTGGATGTTACGGAAGTGAATGCAACATTAACGAAATACGTTTGTAATGGAGCTATCGGAACCACTGGTGCTACAGGCGCTGCAGGTCCTCAGGGCCCTATCGGAGCAAACGGTGCCGCAGGAGCTAATGGATCTAACGGAAATAATACATTAGTCAAAACAACTACTGAAGCAGCTGGTGTGAATTGCGCAACAGGTGGAGTGAAGTTGGAGTACGGATTAGATGCAAACAACAGCGGTGTGTTAGATTTAAGTGAGATTAATGCAACGTTAACGAAATATGTTTGTAATGGAGAGAACACTGCAGGCAGCAGTTTCCAAGGAGTTAGAATAGGATATTCGACTTCAACAACTTGGGTATGCCCTCCTAATGTTAACCAAATTCAAGTGGAGGTATGGGGTGCTGGAGGTGGTGGTGCCACAGGAAGTTGGGGTAATAATAATTCTCAATGTGGGGTTTTACCTTTCGGATCAACATATTTCGGAGAGGCGGGTGGCGCCGGGGGAAATGGCGGATACAATTCAGCCACTTTAGCGGTGACCCCAGGTGAAGCTTACCAAATTACAATTGGTCAAGGTGGCGCAGGAGCTACTGGTTTTTCGCAAGGATGCCCATCTTTTGGAAATAATGGTGCAGCCGGTGGCAGTAGTTCTTTCTCTAACCTAATAACTGCAAATGGCGGAGGCGGTGGGATTAGAGGAATTTCTTATAATAATTCAAACGCTAATAGTGGAAACCCCGGCCAAAACGGCATTATACAGAATTACAATCATCCCACTACAAACTACGGTACTAGAAGCTTTATTCCTCAATCCTATCTAGTTGCAGTGCCAGGCCCCTCTGCATTAGGAGGTGCTGGCGGGGGATATGGATGGAATAATGGTGGTTCTTCTTTCCTCATGCCATCTAATGCTGGTAATGGTGAAAATGGTTATTGTGTAATAACATATTAATATTTAGTAAAAACAATTAAATAAAACACCAACCGAATGGACGTTCGGTCGTTGGCAAACGGAAGTTATTATTTGCAAGTTCGAAACACAGCATCACAAGAATTCAAGACCATTACCTTAATTAAATCCAACTAAGATGAATTTAAAATCTTACCTCCTCGTCCCTTTTCTTAGCCTCTTCTTAACCATTCTTACCTTCTCGGTAAGCGCTCAAGCTCCACTGCAAATCCCTTATCAAGGTGTTGCGCGTGATGCACAAGGCGTTGCGTTACAGAATCAGAGTATCACTCTTTTGCTTGCTATTGAAGATATTTCAGGGACTGAATTGTTCTCTGAAACACACAGCGCGACAACCAATCAGTTTGGATTGTTCAATGTGAAAATTGGAAGTATATCTACCCTGCCGTCAAACCTTTGGAGTAACGGAGATCGTTTTCTCCATGTGAAGATGGACCCAACGGGAGGTTCTGTATTTACTGATTTAGGAACGACACAATTTTTAAGTGTTCCTTATGCACTCTATGCTGAAACATCGAATACTCCTGGCCCGCAAGGACCTGCCGGACCTCAAGGTCCAGCAGGTGTAAATGGAATTGACGGAACGAATGGACAAGATGGTGCACAAGGCCCTCAAGGTATTCAAGGTGACATGGGACCGCAAGGCCAAGCTGGGGAAAATGGAATTAACGGACAAGACGGTGCAACAGGAGCTACAGGTCCGCAAGGACCAACAGGATTAACCGGAGCGACAGGAGCGACAGGACTAACAGGCGCTGCAGGAACTAATGGTGCAACGGGGCCTCAAGGGCCAATTGGATTGACCGGAGCAACTGGTGCAACTGGAGCTACAGGTGCTGCAGGTGCTGCTGGAGCAACAGGTCCACAAGGTCCACAAGGTCCGATCGGATTAACAGGAGCTGCGGGTGCAACAGGACCACAAGGTGCAATTGGATTAACAGGACCTGCGGGGGCTACTGGAGCTAATGGTGCTGCAGGGGCTACTGGTGCAACAGGACCACAAGGTCCTATCGGATTAACAGGACCTGCGGGGGCTACAGGTGCTGCAGGTGCTACGGGTGCGACTGGACCTCAAGGTCCTATTGGAATAACCGGGGCGACTGGACTAACCGGCGCTGCTGGAACGAATGGTGCAACCGGCGCAACTGGCCCGCAAGGGCCTATCGGATTAACAGGGGCAACTGGACTAACAGGTGCTGCAGGAACTAATGGTGCAGCGGGTCCAACAGGACCGCAAGGACCAACAGGATTAACTGGAGCGACAGGACTAACTGGTGCTGCAGGAGCTACAGGACCTCAGGGCCCAATTGGATTGACAGGACCAGCTGGAGCTGCAGGAACTAATGGAGCAACGGGGGCAACAGGATCACAAGGCCCTATCGGATTAACAGGAGCTACAGGTCCGCAAGGACCAATCGGATTAACTGGTATGAATGGTGCAACAGGCGCTACCGGTCCGCAAGGACCCGCAGGTACAAATGGATTGAACGGACAAGATGGAGCACAAGGTCCTCAGGGTATTCAAGGAATAGCGGGTACTAACGGAACAAATGGATCTTTCCCTCCTGGAACAGTCGCAGGAGAAATGATTTACTGGAATGGAATAGAATGGGTAACAGTGCCACCGGGACCTAGTTTACCTGGAAATCAAGCACTAACCTTAAGTCTTTGTTACGGAGTACCAACCTGGGGTCCTTGCCCCGCTGCTTTACCAACGTTAACAACAACTGCAGTGTCCGCGATAACCGCTAACTCAGCAACTAGCGGTGGAGCGGTTACCTCTTCAGGTGGGGCGGCCATATCAGCATGGGGTATTTGCTGGAGTACTTCACCCAACCCAACAATAACTAATAGTTTTGTGCAAAATAATGTCAGTTCTGCAGGATTTACTGATGTTCTCAGTGGATTATCACAAAATACAACTTATTACGTCAGGGCTTATGCCACCAACAGTGCTGGTACAGGCTACGGTAATCAGCAAAGTTTTACTACTGCAACCATCTTAGCCATTGGCCAAAGCTATCAAGGTGGAGTAATTGCCTATGTAGATGCTTCTGGAATACACGGCTTAATAGCTGCGCCATATGACCAATCAAGTGGAGCACAGTGGGGGTGCTACGGCACTTCAATTTCTGGGGCAGATGGAATTGCCTATGGTACCGGTAACCAAAACACCATTGATATAATGAATGGTTGCAGCACAGCAGGCATCGCAGCGCGTCTCTGTGGAGATTTAGTATTGGGTGGATACAGCGATTGGTATCTGCCAAGCTTAACTGAATTAAATCTGTTGTTTATAAACAAAGATGCTATTGGCGGTTTTGCTCTTGGTTACTATTATAGTTCTACTGAATATGGAACTGGCGGCACCGCTGCATGGGACCAGTATTTCGTAAATGGCGGACAAACCTTCACAAGCAAAAACGCATGGGACCGAGTGCGCGCTGTGCGCACCTTTTAATACATCTCCCCGCAGTATAAATGCATGCTCGGGTACTAAAAAAACATCCTTAAAATAAGCAGTAAATACCTTTCCGTTCTACGCCTACTGCGATTATAAAAAATGGGAAAGTTCTGTCGTTAAAGATTATTATGTCTTCGGCACCCCAACCGTGTATCTCTTGAAAAAAAACGCGAGATAGTATTACGACCTAATTCTGCAACCTAGGTCGATGCCGGGGTCGATTGGTATTTGATTCAAGGGAATAAATAGTTGTTGGAACTACGTAATTAGAAAATCGAAGATTTTATTCCTACTTCGTAATTCCTATTTTATAATTGGAACTGCGTTATTCTCTGCTCAAAAAAGAGCTCGCTCGACGAGCGGCATGGGTACTGCCCCCAGCAGAGCTGGGGGATAAAATCATGGTCTAGTCCTCTTGCCTTAAGAATTTGTATTACTCTATACCTTTTCCCTCAGATTGATCCCTCCGCGATCAAGAAATCCCACTCCAATCACTCTTCTTCCGCTTCAACCTCAACAACTCCTCACGAATAGGAGCGCTCTTTTCACTGGTCAATTGCGGATCTTCGGAAAGCCATTCGTTAGCGATATTGCGCGCTGCAGCCATCATCTGCTGATCCTTCACCATGTCTGCGATGCGAAGCTGCAAAACGCCGCTCTGCGCCGTACCCGCCAAATCGCCCGGACCGCGTAAACGTAAATCGACTTCAGCAATTTCAAATCCGTCGGTCGTGCGAACCATCGTCTCCATGCGCAGCTTCGTATCATCACTGAGCTTATGTCCTGTCATGAGGACACAATAACTCTGATCGGCTCCACGCCCTACCCTGCCGCGCAACTGGTGCAACTGAGATAAGCCAAAACGCTCGGCACTCTCTATGACCATCACACTCGCATTCGGAACATTAACCCCTACTTCAATAACCGTGGTGGCCACCATGATCTGCGTCTTCTTCTCTATGAACTGCTTCATCTCGAAATCGCGGTCTTCCGCTTTCATTCTTCCATGAACTATGGAAATGAAATACTGCGGAGATGGAAACGCACGAGACATACTCTCGTAACCGTCGAACAAATCTTTGTAGTCCATCTTCTCGCTCTCTTCAATCATCGGATAAACAATATAAACCTGACGGCCTAACGCAATTTCCTGACGAATAAATTCAAACAACATCAACCGATAAGCATCGGTGTGCCACTGCGTATTCACCGGCTTTCTTCCCGGAGGAAGTTCATCAATAATACTCACATCTAAATCGCCATACACCGTCATGGCCAACGTACGCGGAATAGGCGTTGCGGTCATGACTAAAATATGCGGAGGTAAAGCCGCCTTCTTCCACAAGGCCGCGCGCTGCGCAACACCAAACCGGTGTTGCTCATCGATTACCACCAATCCCAAATTCGCAAATTCAACAACAGGCTCTATCAACGCGTGCGTTCCAATAATGAACTTCAATTCACCACTCTTCAAATCTTCCATTAACGGAACACGACTCTTCTTCTTCACCGACCCCGTTAACAATTCAACACGAACCCCAAGTGGTTCGAGCAATTGCGATATTCCTTCGTAATGCTGATTCGCTAAAATCTCTGTAGGCGCCATGAGGCAAGCCTGATAGCCGTTGTCTATGGCCAACAAAATAGCCATAAGCGCAACAATGGTTTTTCCACTTCCAACATCGCCCTGAACCAAACGGTTCATGTGAAAGCCCTTCATCACATCGGTGCGAATCTCCTTCACCACGCGCTTCTGCGCCCCCGTTAATTCAAACGGCAAATGCTTTTTATAAAACGAATTGAATAATTCTCCAACCTTCTCGAACACCACACCGCGCTGCTCTACCGTGCCCGCCAACTTCGTTTGCAACACTTGCAACTGAAGGAAAAACAATTCCTCAAACTTTAATCTTCTACGCGCTTGCTCCAACTTTTCTGCATTCGCGGGCGCATGCAATTGCACCAAGGCTTCCGCGCGAGAAATTAATTTGTATTGTTGAATCAATTCCTGCGGCAACACTTCCGGAATTTCATGACGAACTTCTTCACACAACTGCAGCGTTAATTTTCCAATCACGTTGCTGTTCAAGCCTCTGTTCGACATCTTCTCTGTGGTGCTGTACACAGGCTTCAAACCCACGCCAGCCGCCATACGCGAAGATTCAATTTCTTCCACTTCCGGATGAGCAATGTTGAATTTGCCTTTGAACTCAGTTGGCTTTCCATACACCAAACAAGGCTTGTTCAAAGGCAAACTGCTCTTCAGCCAACGCGCTCCTTTGAACCACACCAACTCCATGGTGCCCGTCTCGTCTTGAAAAATTCCAACCAAGCGTTTGGCGCGCGCTTCGCCCACTTCTGTTAAGCGAACGATTGTTCCTTGCAACTGCACCGCAACGGCGTCTGACTTTACGTCGCGAACTTTCTGAACTTGACTTTTGTCGACATACCGAAACGGATAATGCATGAGCAAATCTTCCCACGTGCGAATGCCCAATTCCATGCGAAATTGATCGGCGCGCGCAGGACCTACACCCTTTAAAAATGAAATATCGTTTTCCAGTTTAGACATTCCTCACGAAAATATAATAACTTGTGCAAGCATTTATCCTTTGTGGACATTTAACCATGAATCAACAGCAATACAACAGACTCTTTTACGTGCTTTCAGCCTTCGTGCTCGTTGAAAAAATGCTGGTGTATTTCTTCTTTTCCATTCAATACACAGATAGCGATCAAACGCTTTTGTGGCAAGTGGCAACCGACCTTTCGAACGGTGTTTTTCACGGTCCGTGCTTTTACGGACAAAGCTATGGACCTAATATAGAACCCTTGTTGGCCGTGCCTTTCATGAAAATTGGATTCCCCGTTTACGCAGCGCTTCCGCTTGCCACGTTGATCCTTTCAACTACTCCGTTTTTTCTTTTGGCAGTATATTTCAAACAGAAATTATCAGCCCAATCTGCCCTCATTCCGCTTATCGTTTGCCTCTTACTTCCTCTGGAATACAGTCTACTCACAGCCATTCCCCGCGGATTCGTTGGCGGAATCTTTTTTGTCAGTCTCGGATTGTTCTGTTGGAAATATTTCCGAACCAACCTCTCGTTGGTGTTCGCTGGAATTTTTATTGGATGGGGTCTGTATGGAAATTTGAACAGCGCCTTGCTTCTTCCACTCATCATTCCAAGCATTCATTGGAACAAGAAATTCATTTTACGTGCAGCGTTCTTCTTCGGTGTTGGTTTTATTTTCGGACTACTTCCCTTCTACTTCAGCTTTCACTATTACCAAGTGCATCCGGAATTGCTCATTCACGTAGCACCCAGCGTGAAACTCAGTTGGGCAAGTTTCCTTGAAACCACTTACCGATTCAACAATTATTTCGATCAGGTCTCACCACTGTTTTGGCGCTTCGGATTTGTTAGCGTGCTCTTGCTTCCAGCTGCAATAATTTTATTGTGGAAGAAAAACAAACGCCTTGAAGCTTGGACAATTGCCCTCGTTCTATTGGCTATTCTTGGATCATTATTTCTGGAAAAGACGAAAGAAAGCTCTTATTCCCTTTTCTTTTCAGGTGGAAGATTTTTCCTTGCTCTTCCATTCGTATTCATCTTCCTTTCGTTGTATTTCTATTCGTTCCTTTCTTCGAAAAATAAATTAAAATTCAATCGCATTGCACTCCTGCTCGCTGTTGTCTCTTTCGGAATAAAAACAGTGTTTTTCTCGTCATTACTTTCAAGTGCCATTGACGAATCGAAATCTTGGTGTGTGCATGTTGTGCGAATTAGCGACCTGAAAAAACAATGCTCGGCAATGGCTGAATTCGGAAATCACCCTTCACTTTATATTGCGATTACTGGCGATACTCCGGGACAGCCAGTAACCTACGGATGTCAGTGCCTTCAGGCCGACTTCCCTTCCACCTACATTCCACATTATGAAAGAAGAAGATGGCTTATTTCAGAATACAACAAAACGGTTTTTCCGACCATTCTTTTGCACGGAAAGGACACCACGCGCTGGGACAGAAGTAAATTCGGTCACCTCGACATTGTAAAACACGACAAAGAAAAAGGATGGATGTTGGTTCGAAATTCCGAAACAACAGACGTTTTTCTTTTTGAAAGCGGGATACTAACTCCGAATAAATAAATTCATGAAAATTGTTCTTCAACGCGTGTCGAGCGCGTCTGTAAAAGTAGATACCAAGATTGTTGGAAGCATTGAACACGGACTCTTGCTGCTCATTGGCTTTTCTTTCAGCGATGCAGAAGAAAGTATTCTTCCAACACTAGAAAAAATTGTGAAGCTTCGCATTTTTTCAGACGAAGAAGGAAAGATGAACAAGAGCATTTTAGATGTTGAAGGAAGTCTGCTCTTGATTAGTCAGTTTACGCTGTACGCCGACACCAAGAAAGGCAACAGACCCAGCTTTATTGAAGCCGCTCGCCCAGAACAAGCCATTCCGCTTTATGAATTTTTTATTGCTGAAATGCGCAAGCGCATAACGAAAGTTGAAACGGGAATTTTCGGTGCCGATATGAAAGTTGAATTGGTCAACGACGGACCGGTAACCATTGTACTTGAAACGTAGTTATTTTCTTTTGACGCTAGTTCCGTCGGTATAGTGAACCATTTTAACCGTGATAAATACTTTTGTGGCACCTTCTACCCAAACAGTCTCTAAATCCTGAGCTGTACCTCCGACAGAGATCGGGTCTGTAAAATTTCCCGACTGCCATTGACCTTCGCGCGTTCCTTTTAATGCACCAAAATTATCGTAAAACTTCGACGTCCATTTTAATCCGTCTACCACCTTTTTCGAATTGTTTTGGAATTTCGCGTAATAACCTACGTTGTACCCTAACGTATTTTGAGTAGCTGCAGAAAGGACCTTTACAGAACCGTAATCTGAGTGACTTTGAGCATTTATTAAAAATGCTGACCCTAGAAATAAACTAAACAGTATAGCTCTCATAATATTAAATTTAATTTCTAACGACAAAATCAATTCAAATATTGTAGCGTCTCCCCTTTTTTCATTTTATTATACTGAAGCGCTAGAAGAATCATGACATCTGAAAAAGTTTTCATGGCGTCTTTCGTTTCTTCAGAAATCTCCTGCTTTCTGAGACGAAGAACCATCAATCCGTATAAAGCCGTTAAGTATGCCTCTACTTCACTCAATGCCTTCCCGTTTGCTCTTTCGCGATAAGCATCTAGATTTTCTTTTGCGCGCTCGTTAGCAGCTATGTACTCATCGTCGCGAAGAAGGGTATTCAAAGTCGTGTGAAGCAAATTCAATTCTGAAAGAACTTCTTGCACTTCTTCCACATTACCCTTTTCCTCAGCGTTACTGCGCTTCATGCTTTGAGCTAATCCTACGAACCACGTTTTTTCTTCCTGTATTTTTTCTTCGGTTGGAAGGAACGAGCGCAAGAAGCCATCGAGCGATTCAACATCCATGTTTACTGCTCGAAGCAAGTCTTGCATCTGCCACATGTAAATAATATACTCCGCTATGTTCTCGGCGTATTTGCGTTCTGCGATAGTCATTACTTCGATTGCTTTTCAGTTTCGTATTCTGCATTTAATCCCTTCACAATTTCACTTGTTAAATCATAAAGCGGATTGGCAAATAAAATTAGTGGCGCCGTGCTTTGATAAGAAACAATATAATCCCATCCGTTTGCCTTCGCATAATTCGAAGTAAAGACTTCTAGTTTTTTTCTTAAGTCTTCCTGCATAGCCGATTCATTTTGCATAAGCAATTGCTCTTCCTGCTGTTGAATCTGCGCCAATTGATTCTGCAATTCTCCCAATCTATTTTGAACAGTCGCTTGCTCGTCGGCCGGCAAATTTCCCTTTTGAGCATAAAGCACTAAATCATCAACTTCTTTCTGACGTTTTGCCGCTTCACCCTTCACCTTGGCTTCTGCAGCTGAAGCGCTTTTCTCTAACTCCGCTGATTTCTCTGTGATAAATAAATACTGCGCATTCAACGAATCTAAGTTCACATAAGCAATCTTCATTTGGCCAGGGCTAATGGTATCTACCACCTTAGACTTTTCAGCAAGCTCCATGGCTGAATTCAATTTATTCCACATAACCAATAAGGCCACAAAGGTTCCTGCGAAAAGAATTACTAGAATTAAATTAAATGCGAAAGGTTTCTTTACGGATTTGTTTTCTGAAAGTTGATGCTCCATGCTTTATGTAAATTTTGAAATTGATTTTCAATTTCGGTTAGAAATTCTTCGTTTAATAAAACTCTGACTGCCTCTATGGTCTTCACTGCCTCTTGATCAATCTTTATAGCTTGTTTGTATGATGCTGCTTCGAACTCCACAATCCACTTGCCGTTCCAAGAATGAACAACAATGCGCATGCGCGAATGTGGAATGGTTTCAATGGCTCTCATAGTCTTGCGAATTTAATTGTTTTCTTCCACTTTCTTCGCCAAGTTTTTCAAACGAAGCATAATGAAGAAGGCCATAAGGGTGAAGCACATGGCCACGTATCCAACAACGTGATAGTTCTCTAGAGGCGCATTAGCGTTGGCTTGGGTAATAATACTCCCAGCTAAAGCAGCGCTTATGCCAGATGCTGTGCTTTGAGCTGCAGAATTCAAACTCATGAAACCGGCTCTGTGCTTGGGATTCACAACGCCGCTCACAATGGTGTTGGCGGGAATCATTCTTCCTGTTACCATAACAAAGAAAAATCCGGCAATGGTTAAGACAATCCACAAATCGGTTTCAGGCAGATTTGTGTTAATGAAAATAGGAATGAGCGAAAGCAATGCGAAGAATCCGAACACTTTAAATCTTCCAATTTTATCTACTGCTCTTCCTATTAAAATACTGCTAATTACCGTGCAGAATCCACCAACCAAATAAATGTACTTAACTTCGTGTTGTTCCAATTTCACGTTGGAAATCATGTATGGTGTTAAAAACGAAATAATGGTGAACTGCCCGAGTACAAGCAACACCGTAAAGAGCAATGCATTTCGCTGCGCCACATTCGAGAACGAAGCCTTGAAGGTTTCCATGGGCTCGAACTTGTGCGTTCTGCGTTCCAAGTGATCGCGCAAAGGTGGAAGGGTTTTCCAAGCCATGAACCAAAACGGCAGACTGAGTGCACTCACCATGTAAAACGGCACATGCCAATTTCCATCAAAAAAATCGACCATGGTTAGCGCCATGGGAACACCCAAAATAGAGGCCAGCGAAAAAGCAAGAGTGATGGCCGCCATGGCCTTTCCTCTTCGTTCCATAGGTATAACGTCGGCCACAATAGACATTACCAATCCGCCAAGTAATCCGCCTGTTACCCCTGTTAAAATGCGTGTTCCCACAAACAAATAATAGTTCAATTCATTGTTATCGGTAGTTGGAACCAGCGCGCTGCTGAGGGTTCCGAGCATGAATCCCAAGTATGCAAGGAGCAATGCTTTTTTTCGTGGAAGGTTATCGAGATAGAACACTCCTAAGAAGGCCGTAAATCCTGCCGCCAAACCGTAGGAACTCACGAGCCAACCGAATCCTGTTGGACCCACACCCAAGTCGCGCTTCAAGATGTCGCCCATGGGCATCATAATCATGAAGTCTACAATATTCGTAAACTGAATGGCTGCTAAAGCAATTAAGATCCAGCGCTCTTTGCTTATTGAATTAGCCATTGTGTTGGGAATTCCATTCCCTCTGTTTAGTATCTAAAACATTTTGCCATTCTTGTTTGAATGGAAAACGTTGGGGCTCACTTCCAGGATGAACTTTCGTGAAGAACAGTTTCAATAATGCATTGCGAAGTCTTCCAGGGTGACGCAATGCTATGCGCATTTCCACAGGCACAGCGCCAAATGTTGATTTGATTTCTCCGGCTGTTCTTCCAAAGGCAATCTCTTCGCATTGCGCTTCAATGGCCATTTTCACGAAAGAAAGCAACATGTTTGAATACAATCCGTAAGTTGAATTCGCTTCGTAATCTATTCCAACTAAAAACGCTTCCAATTCTTTGTGGTTGATTAAAGCAATCTGATATCCGATGATTTCGTTCGAAACATAAAAGGCTTGTATAACCATTTTATCTTGAAGCGAATTCTTCAATTCAACCAAGAACTCAGTCGTTAACGGTTCCATAGCGAACTCTGCCCGATCGTATACATTCCTATACAGCGCTTGAACAACAGTTGAATTCGTTGCTAAGTCTTCGGCGCTCCAAATGCGCGTTTCCACGCCTTCAAATTTGTTCAATGCGGCTTTCGCCTTGGTTCTGAACTTCGTACTCAGCGCATTCAGATAATCATCGAAAGTTTTCCAATTGCTGTCGAACGGCATCTTCAACAAATGATCCACGGCGAAGGTGTGAAATCCGCATTCCTTCAACTCATTCAACGCGTTGTAATCTTTCGGATAAAAGTCTTTCACCACAACCGCTTGCGTATCTCTGTTGCTCTTCCGCAAAAAATGAATAACGTCTGTAAGGGCATAACACAAAGCCGTTGTGGCTTCTTCCACCTGAATTTCCTTCTGAAAAATGTATCCGTGCGGACCCGTGCAAAACGGACTTCCACACACTACTATGGGATACTGACGCGATTGTCTTCCGAAGACGCGCGCAACAAAACCGGCTCCGCCTTCCACATCTACGTGCGACTTCAATTCGCCAGAAACGAAATAGGTGTATTGCAAAACAGCAATACCAATGGGTGCTTCGTTCTTGAAAAACAAAATGTAAAACAGGTTTCCTTCCCAACATTTCGCAAGGGCCGATAAATATTCTGAAGAAAGAAAAACGTTCTGTTCGTGATTTAGAGAATCCCATATTTCCTTGGGAACATCAATAAACTTATCGGTAAGGGTATAACTGAGCGCAGAAGAGCCAAGTGACCATCGCACTTTCTTCCGTTCACCAAACACACTGCAGTTTACCATAATTCTCAAAAGATTCGCAAAGGTAAAGACACTTCAAGGTTAACTTTGTTTAATTCTCGTAAGAATGTTAGGCCCAAAAAAGATACTTTTTTTCGACAGCGACTGCCTCTTTTGCAATCGCTGGGTGCAACGCATTCACAGCCATGCGCTTCACTCCGATTTATTTTTTTCTGGGTTGAAGGGAAAAGAGGCTGAGTACCATCTTTCTGAAGAAGAACGCGCCTCACTTTCCGGAATTATATTGGTTGTAAATGGAAAGAAATACCACAAGGGACAAGCCCTTCGAAAATTATTTTTCGAAGTGAAGGCACCCCTCTCAATCTTGTTAATGCTGACATTCGTTTGTCCGCTTTTTTTGTTGAATGGAATTTATAATTTTATTGCGCGAAACAGACACCGCATAAACGGAAAAAACGCCTGTGAATTTGACCCTACCTTGCAATCGAAAATACTTCTTTAATCATGATTGAAAACCTGCCTTTTTCGTTGATTCTTGTTACCTGCATTCTTACTTTGCTTTCGGGCGTTATGATGACTTACGCTTTTGTTCGCGGACACCATCGTGCACAACAACGCGCGCACATGTTTGCTTTAGCTTTATTGGCATGGACAATCTTTCAGTCAACGCTTGCGCTGAATCGTTGGTACATGGATAAAAATACGGGGACGGGTCATTTGCTTTTTCCAATTGTATTTTCTTCAATTCTAATTTTACTATTGGCCTTCACGCCTCGCGGAGCAAGGTTTCTAAGAGCACTTCGTCCTTCATGGTTGTACAGTTTGCAATATCTAAGAATTCCTATCGCATCTATGTTCTACCTTTTAGCTACCTGGAAACAGACGCCGTGGGAAATGACTTTTTACGGTATGAATTTCGACATTGTATTTGGAGGGCTCGCTTTGATTTGCATGCCTATTTTCCCTAAGAAAAAAAGCAAGTACAGACTTGCTTTTTCAATCTTCAATGTTGTTGGAATTGCCTCTATCGTTTGGCAGTATATTTTAGTGTTAGGAAGTGTACCGAGCGATTCTCAATGGCTTGGTCTTACACAACCGAATTACGCAGCCACCCACTTTCCTTACGGTTGGTTCGTCACTGTAATCTTCCCACTGATTCTGGCTTCCAATGTTGCACTGTTGGTTCAGAACCTTACGCATCATGAAAAGCCAGTGCTTTAACTGAGCTTTCTCTCTTCCTTGTAAACCATAAATCCTGCAAGTCCGAGCAATGCGAAAAGCAATGCAGATCCTGCGTATGATATGGTTGTTCCTTTCTCCCAAACCTTCGGTTCAAATGACCATTCAACAGTGTGCGTTCCTGCTGGGACCATGGCTCCGCGAAGAACGTAGTTCACACGTGCAGCTTCCACTTCATTTCCATCTATTCGGCAAATCCATCCTTCAGGATAATAGATTTCACTGAACACAACGGGCTGTGCTTCTGCTGAAGTGTTGTTCACTTCGTAACGTAAGACTTTCGTTTCATAAGCCAACATGCGAACCGAAGCTGTGCTGTCAACTGCGCCTTGAGCTGCATGAAACTGTGTTGCGAAGGAAGCTTGAGTTGTGGCTTCCACCTTTGGATCTATTTCACCTAAGGCAACAATTTCCTCATCGCTGTTGTTGGTTGTTTTTACCTTAGAAACAAACCAAGCATTGCCTATGGCGAATTTGTTTGGAATGGCCGGCTGCTCTGGATTGCCAATGTAATATTTCGTGTTCAACATATTCAATATGGAAAGACTGCCGCCCAATGAATCGAATGTTCCAGCTTGCAAATAAGCAAGCGCACTATCTAGCTCTTCAGCCAAATGGAAATCGATAACCTCTTGAATGCGTTTCAACTTCGCACCGTGGTAACCACCAATGCTCTTGTGAAAGAACGAAGTTTCCGCATCGTTGAAAGGATTACCTAAACGCGCCACACGGAAATCGGAATTCAATTGAAGCGTTCCGAAATTAGCGACTTCCTTCATTGCATCTTTCGATTTAACATGGTCGTAAATACCTGAATTCTTTAAAGCCTCCTCGAGCGAATTCGACTTATTCTCGAAATCTGCAACTGCAGGTTTTTCCAAATCTAAAATCGAGAAGTCTGCAGCGCTTGGCTTAACTGGTATCTCTTTTTCTTCAAGCGTTACAAATTTCTTGTATGCACCTTTTTCCTTTTCCAAATTCAAATAACGTCTTGAAACGCTGAATCCATCGAACAAAACGATTACCCCTACAATCGGAAGAATAGCCATTTTCAAGGTCTTGTTGTTCATGTACACAAGCGCGAGAACTCCACCCGAAATCAACAATACCAAGAATAACGAGCGCTTCGCATCTGCCTTGAAAATTTCAGCGCGAACATCTTGCAAGGCGCTGCTGTAATCGTCGATCATCGCTACTTGTTCTTTCGGAGCGCTCTTCGCCATTTGGTCGAATTGCTCTTGTTCTTGCGGACTAATCATTGTCCCAGTTGAACTTGGACTTACATACAAATACATGATCACAATTGCAAAAACTGCAACAGCTCCTGTAAGAATTTTCTTCCCGTTTTTTCCCCAAGCCACTTCGCCTTCAACCAATTTCTTCAAGAACATCATTCCCATTGCCGCAGCCATAACTTGAACAAGCACCAAGATCATTTTCGAATCGCGGAACTTGTTGTACATCGGAATTTTTTCAATGAACATGGAATTCAACCCGGTCATTTCTTTCAAACATAATCCAAGTGCAAGAAGGGTAATAACCAAAAACGGCCATTTGATTCCGTCTTTTAATCCAACAAAAGCCAGGATGAACAACGTCATAATTGCTGCTCCGAAATAGAATGCTCCTCCCGTGAAACGCTGAGCACCCCAATAACTATTGGTGCCTTTCAGATCGTCTTTAAATTTGTTTACATTTTTATTTCCTTTCGCGGCATTTGGAATAGCATCTTTGTTTTTATCTCCAATTGCAGCAGACGCACCGCCTTTTGCGTTCGGAATTAACAAGGACCATTGTTCACCTGAAGCGAAGTTGTAGTCGAGAATGTAAGAACCGCTCAGACCTTCTTGTTCAATGTTTGAGCTTTCCTTTGGTTTAAGAGTAAGGTCTGAACTACCACGCGTGGTGTATTTGCTGTATTCGAAGGTAGTCATAAGGTTGCTGGCACTTGGAAGTACAGCAACAACGCTAGCAACAGCCAAAACAGCTAATGACATACCCAATGCTTTGAATTGTTTTGCAACTGCTAAACGAATCGACTCTCCCAATGCAACAGCTACCAGCAAGAACGCCAAATAGTACGTCATTTGAAGGTGATTCGCAGCAATATTCAATCCCAAGAAAAGCATAAAGATGGCTCCACCTAAATAGGCTCTTCCCCTAAACGCTAGAATGAATCCACCAAGTGCCGGTGCTAAGAATGCAATCGATGTTACCTTACCGGTGTGTCCCGCACCGAGGTACAAAATATTTATGGTAGCGAATCCGAAAGCAACCGCGCCAACGAGACTGTACCAAGGACCAAGACGGAGGCACAATCCGAGAATGTAGTAACCTAAGAAACAAAGGAACAAAGTTCCGATTGCTCCAGGTAATCCGAGACGAAGGGTTAATAATATCGGACGAAGTAAGTTGGCATTGTGTTCTGTAGATACCTGGTAAGCCGGCATTCCTCCGAACATAGAGTTCGACCAAAGCGCTTCTTCGTTGTGCAATTCACGATAGTTCGAAAGCTCTTGTGACATACCTCTCCACTGCACAATGTCATTCTGATCTAAATCGTATCCTTGCCACAACGGTGAAAAATAAACGCTCGCCAAAATCACGAGTGAAAGGATTGCCACTGCGTGTGGCCAAGACAATTTCAAAAACTTATTCATTTATTCTTGATCTTTTATTTCTATAAAATCTACATATTCACTGTCGGGAGTTTTATTTCCAGACGTTTGTTTAGCTCTCGCATTTTGAGTGTTACTCTGCGCGCGCTGATTGTTCTTTACTTCTTCGTTCACCCTGCGCACTGCGTAATTCGCAGTTAATTTTACTATAAATTGAATTATTCCGGATATAATAAAAATCCAAAGAATGGTCTTTAAAATTCCACCTAAGCTCGCAACCATCATTTCGTTGTCAGTTCTTTAAATATTTGCTCCAACTTTTGATCTGAAGCCATTAATTCACTTACAGGAGCATTCGCTACCACATTTCCTTTGCTTATGATTACAACACGCGAACACATGGCTTCCACTTCCTGCATAATGTGCGTAGAAAGAAGGACAGTCTTTTCCTTCCCCATTTGAATAATAATTTCGCGAATATCTGAAATCTGATTCGGATCAAGACCGCTAGTAGGCTCATCCAGAATAAGCACTTCGGGGTCATGAATTATAGCTTGAGCCAAACCTACGCGCTGACGGTATCCTTTCGACAATTGTTGAATGGGTTTGTGTGCTTCAGGTGTTAAACCAACTAAAGCAACGACCTCTTCCACTCTACTCTTCAAATTCTTTACCCCGTGAAGACTTCCTGCAAAAGTTAAATATTCGCGAACGTACATGTCTGTATACAACGGATTGTGCTCTGGCAAATAACCAACACGTCGCTTCACTTCCAATGGCTTCTCATTCACATCGAATCCACAAACGGAGACTTTACCTGAATTGCTCGGGATGTAGCCCGTAATAATTTTCATCATGGTGCTTTTTCCAGCGCCATTCGGACCCAAGAAGCCAATAACTTCTCCTTTCTTCGCTTCAAACGAAACACCATTCAAGGCCGCTTGAGTTCCGAACATTTTGACCACCTGGCTTACTGAAATTGACATAAAGTACGAGTCTGTTATTTTCTAAAATTCGAGTGTAAAGATAACAGAAATCACCTGTCTTTTAAACGTCTGACTATCGTCAATTCATTGACACCTTTTTAATTCGTATATTCGAAGTTCAAAGCACTACAAACTATGAAAACAGAGCAAATTCAATGGACAGTTACTCACGATTGGAACTTCACCAATTCATCCTTGAAAAACGCTCAGTTAGTTCTTGTTTTTGCTGGAATAGACATTATTCCCAACTGCAATCACTACGAAAAATTACACGCTGTTTATCCAGATGCCCAAATCGTTTTAATTAGCACTTCAGGCGAAATTCATGGAAATGAAATGTTTGATAATTCGGCATCGGCTACGGCTATTTATTTTGAAAAAACGCCTATTCGCATTTCCACCCAAGAAAATAACACAGGAAGAAATGCTGCGCAAATTGGGATTGAGTTGGCACAAGAACTTTTAGCAGAGGACTTAAAACATATTTTAGTTTTTTCCGAAGGCGGACACATGAACGGAGATCACTTAATTGCAGGTATCTCTGAAAACCTGCCAAGTCATATCGCTGTAACAGGCGGATTAGCGGGCGACTCAGCTCGATTCGCAAAAACACAAGTTGGCTTAAACGAGGCGATTTCCGAAAATATGGTTGTTGCCATTGGCTTGTACGGAGATGCAATAGAGGTGGGTTACGGATCTAACGACGGTTGGGATTTATTTGGTCCCTTACGCTTGGTAACTAAGTCTGAAGAAAATGTACTGTTCGATTTAGATGACACAAATGCTCTTGAACTTTATAAAAAATATTTAGGCGAACGCGCGAATGAATTGCCTGGTGCAGCGTTGCTATTCCCTTTATGTATTTTGAAACCCGATGGAACGAAGTTGGTGCGAACCATCCTTTCCATTAACGAAGAAAATCAAAGCATGGTCTTCGCTGGAAATGTTCCGGTTGGATCAAAGGTTCAGTTTATGATAGCAAACTTCGACCGTGTCATTGATAGCGCAAGCATTGCAGCTTCAACAAGCCGCATTCATGAAAATGAAAATCCAGATTTAACCTTAATGGTTTCTTGTGTTGGACGAAAACTAGTTATGCAAAATAGAACTGAAGAAGAGATTGAAGCTGTTGCTGAAACCTACAACGACGAATCTACCTTCTGCGGCTTTTACAGCAACGGGGAAATTTGCCCTTCCTCCGATGGTGTAAATTCATTGCACAATCAAACCATGACCATAACTACCTTTAAAGAGAAAGTATGACCTTTGATTCATTACATCCTCTTTTAAAACGACAAGTAAAAAAATACTTGGATCTTCAAGAGGAAATTCCTGAACACCTTTTCAATTTTCTGAAAAGCATCAATCAGAGTTATTCATTCTACGATAGCAACAGAGAACTTGTAGATCGTGCAATGAAATTAAGCGGAGAAGAACTCTTTGAAAAAAATGCAATGCTGTTCGAAGAAGCAGCTCGCCAACGCGCATTAATCAACAATATCAAAGAGGCTATTCGTACCATTAATCCTGAAAAAGAAATTAACGACGATGACGTTCTGCGGATTGGTGAAATTCTAACGAACACAGTCAACGAGCGTAAAGAATTTGAAAAGCAAATTGAAGAATCACGTCAGAAGGCTGAAGAATCACTTGAAACACGAAAACTCTTTTTAGCAAACATCTCCCACGAGATTCGCACTCCGATAAGTGCAATTTCCGGAATGTCGGGGATTCTTGCCGACACAGAAATTTCTGAAACACAGAAGCAATACGTTAAAGCCATTCAATCATCTTCGAAAAGCTTAATGGTTATTGTGAACGATATTCTTGACATGTCGAAATTAGAAAGCGGTAAATTCTCAGCCGAATTTATTCCATTCGACTTGCGGGCCATCCTCGATCCGTTGTATACTACATACCTGTTAAGAACCGACGAAAAGGGAATTGCATTCAGTGTTGATTATCCGAATGACATGCCCAAATGGCTGTTTGGCGACCCGACAAGGTTGGGACAAATCTTGAATAACCTCATTTCAAACGCAATTAAATTCACGGATAAAGGGAAAGTAACGCTAAAAATTACATTTGATAAAAAAGGGAAGCACAACGAATTTTGTTTCAGCGTTACCGACACGGGTATTGGTATTGATCAAGAAAAACTAAAAACAATTTTTGAATTCTTTTCGCAAGAAGACAACACCATCACCCGCAGATTCGGTGGAACTGGCTTGGGGCTTGCCATTTCAAAATCAATCTCAGAATTATTGGGCGGTGAAATAACCGTTGAAAGCGAAAAGAATGTCGGCTCAACATTTAAATTTAGTGTGACCATGCCTGAGGCGTCTGAGCAAATGAAAAAAGACATCATTGTGCACTCAGACTTAACTGGTAAAAATATATTAATCGTAGAGGACAATGAATTGAATAGGTTCTTAGCGGTTACCATTTTGAAAAAATGGAACGCCAATATTCATATTGCAGTGAACGGTGAGGAGGCAGTGAAAGCGGTTTCCAGCTTAGATATTGACATTGTGCTCATGGATATTCAAATGCCTGTTATGGATGGCGTAGCAGCGGCGATTGCCATCCGTTCTGAGCTCAAATCGAATGTTCCAATTATTGCCTTAACGGCAAATGCTTTAGAGAGCGAAAAAGAAAAATGTTGGCAAGCTGGAATGAATGAATACATTACCAAGCCATACAATCCTGAGTTTTTACGTGAGAAAATAATTTTTCTTACAGAACACAATTCAAAATCAGAAGAGCAGAATTCAGAGAACATTTCGCTAGACAATCTGCACACGCTCATGAACGGTTCGAAAGATCAAATGATACGCATGACGCAGGTATTTCTAGATCAAATTGAAAAACACTTCAACGAATTAAAATTCGCTTTGAATGAAAACGACGTTGACGAAATTTCAGCCATTACTCACAAGCTGAAATCGTCCTTTCAACTTTTCGGACTGAACAAAACAGGGGTTCTTCTAGAACGAATTGAGCAAAGAGCAAAAACCTTAAATAGTCATGAACTGAGTTCTGAACTTCAGATTATTCTGAACATGCAACCGCGTCTGACTTATCTCGTTAAAAAAGAATTAAATCAACTCATTCACTCGAATTCAACTTCATGAAAATTGCCATTTTAGCCTCTGGAGCTGGAAGCAACGCAGCGAACATTATTCAACACTTCAAAAATACGCCTGTTCAAATTTCACTTATTGCCTGTAATAAGGCAGATGCCGGCGTTTTTCAAATTGCGAAAGACAATCAAATAGATTCAATTCTATTAACGAAGGAGAATTTCAAAACTTCTGATCAGTTCGTGAACGAACTTCAGCAAAGACAAATCGATCTTGTTATTCTCGCCGGTTTTCTTTGGTTAGTTCCATCTAACTTGGTAAAAGCTTTCGCTGATAGAATCATCAACATACACCCTGCCTTGCTTCCGAAATTCGGAGGAAAAGGTATGTACGGACATTTCGTGCATGAAGCTGTGCACCAAGCGCAAGAGGTTGAAAGCGGTATCACCATTCATCTGGTCAATGAAGAATTCGACAAGGGGAAGATTCTCTTTCAGGCCAAGGCCAGCGTTGAAAATTGTTCAGCAAGCGAAATTGAGCAAAAAGTTCGTGCTCTAGAGATTGAACATTTTCCAAAAGCTATTGAAAACTTTATTTCGAAAATGTAATTTGTTACTGAGTATTGGGGTGTAATTTCGCCGCATGAATTGGGTAGAAATTGGTTCTTGCTTCATGGTCTTGTTCGCCGTAATTGACATTGTTGGCAGCATACCCATTATTCTCGACACTCAAAAGAAAACGGGAAAGATTCAACCCTTACTAATAACATTGATTTCATTGCTTTTAATGGTTCTCTTTCTATTTGCTGGAGAATCAATTCTTAGCGTTTTCGGAGTAGATGTCTATTCCTTTGCAGTTGCCGGTGCTTTTATCTTGTTTTTCATTGCATTGGAAATGATTTTAGGCATTCGCATTTTCAAACAAAAGGAAACTTCTTCAAGCGTGGCAGCGGTTATGCCCTTGGCATTCCCCACCATTGCCGGAGCGGGAACCATTTCAACACTCATTGCGCTTCGAGCTGAATACCAAAGTATAAACATAGTCATTGCTATTCTCTTGAACATGCCCATCATTTTCCTTGTACTGAAATTAACCAATCGCATTGAACGCATTTTAGGTCCAAATGGACTTGCTATTCTAGAGAAAATGTTCGGCATAATTCTATTGGCCATTGCACTAAAACTATTCAGTAAGAATATTGGATTTCTTTTTCCTCACTAAAATTTCAACATGAAAAAAATATATCACCTCGCAAACTGTGGCACTTGCCAAAATATCATTAACGAGCTTAGTCCCCTTCCAAAAGGAACTGAACTTCAAGATATAAAAACATCTTCCATTACTGAAGAGCAATTAACTCAAATGCACGAGCTTGCAGGCAGCTACGAGGCCTTGTTCAGCCGTCGCGCATTGAAGTATCGTGAATTAGGTTTGAATGAAAAAAACTTATCGGAAAAAGAATACAAGAAATATATATTGAAGGAATACACGTTTCTTAAACGTCCTGTTATGTTGTTCAATGATCAGATCTTCATTGGTAACGCACCTAAAACTGTTGCAGCAGCCAAGGCATTTCTACAAAAGAAATAACATTGCCCTGTGGCACAAAACAAGAACCTCGGTGCTCACCTTGCTTTATTTGCCGTAGCGCTTATTTATAGCGCGAACTACCTTATTGCAAAGTGGGTTATGCCCAATCCCATTGGCCCGAATGCGTTCATTGTGCTTCGTGTTTCCGGAGCGCTTGCCCTCTTTTTTTTGGTTTCATTCAAGTTCCTTGAACTTCCGAAACTGAGAGATGTTCCACTTTTTCTTTTTTGCGGATTAACCGGGGTCGCCACTAATCAATTGTTCTTCTTCAATGGACTAGCTCTTACTACTCCGGTGAATGCGTCCATTATTATGTGCACCAATCCGATATTGGTGGCCATACTTTATTTTGTTGGAAAAAGAAAGTGGCCATCTCTCATGACCACTGCTGGTATTCTTCTCGGTTCGATAGGTGCATTGGGAATTATTCTGTTGCGCGCTCCGTTCGAAGCGAGTGCTGAGTATATGAGAGGAGATCTATATATCTTAATTAACTCGCTTTCTTACGGATTGTATTTGACAACAGCCCCACGGCTTATGAAAAAGTACAAGCCCATTACCGCTATAACATGGGTATTTGCTTGCGGATTATTGTTCATACTTCCCATTGGATATTCAGACGCAAGCACTATTGCCTGGGGAACGCTTACGCCGCTGCACTGGATGAGTCTTGCCTTTATTGTGATTGCTGTTACTTTTCTCGCTTATCTCCTGAATATATATGCACTAAGCAAAGTGTCTCCAACAGTCACAAGCGCATACATTTATCTTCAACCTTTACTTGCAGGGGTGTTCGCTTTTTTGTTTGCCGGAATTGGAAATCAAGACCACACAGGAAGCATAACCTTTGAAAAGATTCTGTTTGCCCTACTCATTTTTGCAGGGGTCTATTTAGTTGGAAAACGAAACGATTAAAACGACATCTCCAATCCAATGGAAGGAAGAAGCGGCAATTGATTCACACGTTTAGAAGTTACACGGTCAATGTAAAAGACATTCGCCCTATTGTATGCATTCGTTAGTCCGAAGTTCAACTCCAAAGTAGATTTTTCCCACTTAAAAGTCTTACGCACGTTGGCGTCTAATCTATGGTACCATGGCAATCTTCCCTCATTTAAAGGAGCGTATTGAATACCTAACGTTGAAGAATTTGAAACAGTGTAATCTGTTGCAATTCCACCATCCAAAGAAGGCGGTTCATAACCACCTTGCGTTTGAGTAAATGGCAAACCACTTCCTAAATTCCAACGGGCACTCATTTCCCATGAATCGTTCTTTCCCCATGAATGCGAAGCCACAACATTCACGTTGTGTCTGCGATCGAACACAGGGTCATACCAACGCAATCCGTCCCAACGGTCTACATTCATAATGGAATAAACGACATTCACATTCGAATGCTTCGTTGCGTATTTTAAAACAACATCTACCCCTTTCGCAAATCCACTTTCTATGATAAAATCTTTACGCAATAATTCCGGCTTATCCTGATTGTCTGCATCGTCTGGAAATATCTTATTGCGATTGGTATTGGTCACTTGCTTGAAGTTTCTGTAGTACCCCTCAACATTCAAATTCAATTGCTCTGTAATGTCAAATTCAAATCCTACAATAAGGTGAGATGCTTTTTGTAGCGAATTTGAAACGTCGCGCGTGGTTCCGTCTGGACTGGTTACTGTATTTTGAATTTCATCTGGACTCGCTAAAAAACCATAAAATAAATTCACAATATCCCTATCGCTGTTGGTTGCCATTAAATTCTGAGAATACAATCCGGCTGCAGTTTTCAGACGCAAGCGCTCAGACATTTTATACTTCATTCCAATTCGCGGCTCAGGAGAAACAACCGAAAGAGAACTATAATATTGCATACGGAAACCCGGCTCTATAATAAGTTTTCTTCTATTGATTTTGTATGAAATGAAACCATTCAACTCAGTGGTATTCTGCTCCACATCAATTCGCACCCCTAGCGGATTAAACGTATTGTAGCTGGTAGAGAATCCTACGACTTCTACACCATACTTAATCGCATCTTTACCCAAACTGTAATTGAAATCCAATCCGAAATTGAATGAAGTTATTCCACTTTTACGATCGGCAACAGACTCTTCTTGAAGCAAAATATTATACTTACTCCATGCAAAATTACCGTTAATTAAAACCGGTGAACTTGTTGGAACAACAACGAAATTTCCACCCGCACCAACGTTTTTCCAATTCAAATTCGAAAGTGCTTGATACCTAGTCACCTTGTCATCGAACGAAAATCCAAATAGATTAAACTTACTTCCATTCGATCCACCGAAAGATAATTTTCCGTATAAATCGGTGTAGCTAAAAGGTAAACCGTCTCCGTTGTTTACAAAAGGGTAAACTCTCGGAGAGGTCTTGTCTAAGTAACTGTTCTTTGCACTTAATATGTACGAAATGCCGCTTCCATTTTTAGATAACTTTTTCAAAGGACCTTCCAATTGTACTTTTCCACCAAAAGGACTAAAGCCAATCTTTCCATCGTGCCCTTTCTTATTTCCATCACGCGTTGTAATATCAATGACAGAAGAAATTCTTCCGCCAAACTGAGCTCCGAAACCTCCGGTATAAACATCGGCATTCGAAATAATATCTGTGTCGAATACAGAGAATAATCCAATGCTGTGAAACGGATTGTAGACGATCATTCCGTCTAGAACAACTTTATTTTGCACAGGACTTCCTCCACGAACAAACACTTGCCCACCTTGGTCACCAGTAGATATGAAACCTGGAAGTGTTGTCAAGACTTGAACAATATCTGTTTGTCCACCGAATGAAGGAACGCGCTTAAAATCCTTTGGACGCAATGTCTCTGAGGAAATATTTACATTGTTAATTTGTTCTGAACGCTGATCATTGATCTCCAAAACACCCATCATATTTGAACCAGATTCCAAAAGAATGTTGGTTGAAATAAGCTGACCTTGCTTCACCGTAAGCGTATCACGGTATTCATTGTAGTTTATTACTTTAACAAACAACACATATGTCCCTGGCTGAAGTTTCGTTAAACTGAAGTAACCATTTTCGTCAGTATTGGTGCCTGAAGTTGTACCCTCAAGGGCGACTAAGGCCATTAATATAGGCTCACCCTTTTCTTTGCTTTTGACAAATCCTCTGATGGTGCAATCTTGGCTACGGCCAATAAGGGCAGCAAACAAGGCAATTACAAAAACGATATTCTTCAACTTCATGTTTTTCTATTCCAATAGTGGCGAAGATAGGGCAGTTCAGTATTTTTTCTTACAAGGATTGAACACAATTTTCCATTTAAAAGGCAAATCCACATCGGATTTTGTTGGTTTATAAATCTATTCGTACATTAGGCATTGTATTTGGCTAGCTCCAAAAAAAACTACCATGAAAAAACTACTTTTTTTATTCTTAATTCTAGGTTCACTAAAAAGCGTTGCTCAAGAACAAGATACATATTCGGATTTATTGGCCATGTTCGTGGACGAGAAATTCGAAAAATGCCTTTACAAAGCTGAAAAATACACGTTGAGCGACAAAACAAAAAAGGATGCACTCCCATATCTGTTTATGAGTCGCTGCAACTTCGAAATGTCTAAAAGAGACGAATTCAAGGAAAAGTTTCCAAGAGCAGCTAAAGATGCTTTTAAATTCGCTTCAAAGTATATAGCTAAGGACAAAGAAAGAAAATTCTATGCTGAGCATGAAGATTACTTCACTGAATTAAGAAATAAAGCCATAGCTGAAGCCGAGTTGAGTATGGACAACAAAAAGTACTCTCAAAGCAAAGCTTACTATGATTATCTTACCGACTGGGATAAGAATGACGCTGGAGCTTGGATTATGATGGGGATTTCATTCGAGTTATCTAAACAAAAAAAGGAAGCAGAAAGCGCACTAAAAACCGCCCAGAGTTTGCTTACAGAAAAAACGTGCTCTGTTGAAATCAAAGGTCAAAAAGATTTACTGAAGAACGCTATCATTTCATACGCAGAGAAACTTTACACAGAGGGAAATTCTGCCCAAGCCAAAGTGTGGTTGAACTTAGGAAAAGAATGGTTTATGGATGACAAGGAATACCAGGTTACCTATTCGCAATACGCGAATTAAAAACTCCCAATTGAATTAAAAGCCATCTTCGGATGGCTTTTTTATTTGACCATTCTACGAATGAAATTCACAATACCCTTCCCGCCTTCAATAGAAAAATAAGGAAGGAGATCTCCACCGAATGATCTGAAGAACACCTCTATTTCGGGAATCATAGACCCTTCAAAATCGAATGCTCTGCAACCTCTTCGAATACTTTCTTCGATACAAAATTTCACTCCACATGCTGAAAGGGCATTGTCGTTCTTCGCATTACTTGAAACCAAATAGTAACAAACCCCGTCTGCAATTGCACAGAACGCCTGATACTCTCCACCTTCAGCAATTACTGTAAAGGTATACACGGAATTCAAAGCGTTAAATGCCAACAAAAGCTCATGATGTGCTACTCCTTTTGCAGCACTAGATTGCATAAAAACACTCATTTCCTCGGAACTGAATGCTCGAACCTCAAATGAAAAATCAGAAAAACGTTTCAACTTGTTTCGAAGCTTAGAATCTATCTTCTCTTCCCAATTCTTCAATTCTAAAATACGGTATGTATATTTCGTTTTCGGAAAGGTACCCTTCCAAATAGCTTCTTGAAAATCTATGTATTCCACAGGGAAATCAAACTTCCAATATCCCCATTGTCCATTCTCAACATAAGAAAGCAACGTCTTCAAAACTTCTTTTTCTTTCGCATGCCTGGTAGCCGGCTTATCGTATTCGTTCAAAAAAGTTAACCAACAATTCGGAAGGAAAGGCGGAGTAATTAAGCTGTTCAAGAGTTTTTTTCCTGATTCCCACACCCACATAACCGCAATCACCTCTGCGTCTTCCTTGAATTGCAAGACTTGCAACTCTGAACCAAAAGCTTCACGAAAAAAAACAGGAAATCCTTTTTTTTCCCATTGAACTAAAGCTGACGAAGAGGGCTCAATGACTACTTGCATTCGGTATTGTTTTATACGCTGAAATTAAGACTTGTTCCTCCACTTCCCAATTCAAAATTTTCTTGGCCGCTTTCAAATGCGGGTTGTAAAGACTTAAGTCTTCCTTCAACACATCATTAACAACTTCATTAATGGACTCTACACTCCAAGTTGGGATTACCCTTCCAACTTTATATTCACTTACCAATGCGGCACAGTCAGGAAGCTGATTAGTTAGCACCGGAATTTCAGACTGAATGTATTCGAATAATTTATTTGGAAGAGAAAATTCATAACTCAAACAAGTGGGCTCTACTGAATTAACTCCAACGTCGGCACTGCCCGTATACAAAGGAATTTCAGCATAGGAGACGGCCGGGACAAAGAATATACTTTCACTGCGTGCAGCGTATTCTTCAATCTTTTCCTTCAATGCACCGAATCCCATAAATACAATAACGGCATCTGTAGTTTGTCTTGCCTCGAACGCATTCAATAAAACTTCAATCCCTCTTCCCTTCGCTAACATTCCTTGATAAAGAAATACCATTTGATTTTTTTCTAAACTCAATTTTTCTCGAAGCGTATTTGAATGCACAACTTGCATTTCATTCGGAAGATTTCGAATGAGTGCAACAAAAGGTAAATTATATTTTTTCTTGTAGAATTCCTGAATGGAAGGGCTCACCGTAATAACCAGCTCCGCCCAAGGAATAAATAACTTCTCAAGGGTTCGAATGGCGAAGCGCATGAAAGCACCCTTCCCATTTCGATGCGATTCGAGTTCATGGCAGTCGTAGATTAACTTCAATTTCGGACGAGTCACTTTCGCGAGAACGCCAATAATAAAAGCTTCGTAATCGTTACAGTGCCATGCGTCAACTTTGCGGTAACGCGAAACTACACGTAAGGCAAATTCAAAATACTGAATAGTGCCTAAAAGAATATTTGTTCGCTTCCAACAATCCGACTTCACTGTGACCCTCTCCACTTCTATTCCATTGAAATTTTCTTGCGCAAGCACATCGCCTTTCTTCCAGGCCACAACCGTTGTGGGATAACCATTAGTCGAAAGGCCCTTAGCCATGCGGTAAACACGATTGTCGTTTTTAAAATTCGTAACGAGTAACGAAATTATTTTCATACTTGCTCGTGATTCTTTCGTGTATAACGCTCCAAAAAGAATAAAACAACAAGAATATTGAAAGAAAAATAAATAACCTTCGAGATCACCAAAAACTTCGTCGCTTCTAATTCATTCATTCCCCAATGGTGAGCCAAATAAACAGCGGCTATGGCCAAAACGAAATGAAGAGCGTCAAGGAATAGACCTACACGTTGCATGTTAATGCGGTAGGTAATGAAGGCCAATGACGACGTTACAAAATTCAGAGCGAACCAGTAAATTAAGTACTTCAGATACAAGAATGAACTTCCCCAAGCGGCTCCGAAAATGAACCCCATGGTGTTTGCGGGAAGCATTTGCACAATGAAAACCATTCCTGCCGCAGCAAGTAAAAAACGAAAGAGCACCTTGTAATACAAAGCGCGCAATTCCTTTGGATCTTCAATTTCAGAAATTCGTTGAAAGAATACTTGCGAATAGGAATTACTAACCACATTCAACGGAGCCATAAAAATTCTTCTGCACAACGCCATGAATCCAACAGCTACTAAACCGTAATACAACGTGAAGATTCCCACGTGGGCCCATTGCGCTAATCGATTCAATACGCTTCCCCAAATACTAAACATAGGGTAATCTTTGTGAAGCACAGCCAAGGCCTTCATGCGCTCATTGGAAAGATTTTTTAATCCTTCAGGTTCCGACTTCAAGAATTTCCAAAACGCGTATACGCCCGCTGCAATCGAACCTACGACTGTAGAAAAAACCAATCCTGATGGACCCCAAGCTCCATATCCAGTTGCAATTTTTATTGGTTCTGAAGACACAGCTGATAGAACTTTCGAGTTGGCAGCTACTTTATATTGTTTCAATCGTGAAAACCAATAATTGAACACATTAAACACTGCGGTGAAAAATAAGACAATGGGAATGGTCCACAAGTAAATACGAATGGGCTCATTCATTAACCAGTATGAAACTTCCTTTGCTAAAAATAAAAAGAAAAAGGAAAGAACTACGCAGGAGTAAAACGCTACTTTCAAAGCCAATCCGGCTATGTGACGCGCATCGTTTTGATCTTTCGGATGCATAATCGCGAACTCGTACTTTCCTGTTACGACAACAGAGAGCACGGTTACAATCATGGTATATTGTTCGAGAAGAGTAAAATCTTCTGGAGTAAATAAACGAGTAATAAATGGCGCTAAAATGAATACCAGCGCCTGTCCTATCACCGTACCCGCCATTAACGTGAATACATTGCGAATGTATTCAGCGCGCATGAATTTGTTGAACGACTCGGATACTCTGTATTTCATGAAATGAATTAACTGTTGGTCTTCGCAGCAGAATAAATTCGCTCAATAATCTCAACCACTTTCAGCCCTTCCAAAGCGTTGGTTGTAATGTTCGACACGCCGCTAATGGCTTCTACAACGTTTTGAATAATATAAACGTGATTCGCAGCGCTTCCTTTGTAATGACCGTAGTCATTCGCCGGATTTCCTTCAGCCAAAGCGGGCATGGTGTAATTTTCAATTTGGCAATAAGCCACTTCGTTCATGTACTGTCCGCCAATTTTAACCGTTCCCTTTTCAGCAACCACCGTTAGACTACTCTCGTAGTTCACACCACTCACCGCTGTTGAGAAATTAATAGAACCCATACCTCCTTCAACCAAATCAAACATGACAATTCCAGAATCTTCAAACTCTGTGGAATGTGCGTGGTTGAAATCGTGCAGTCGCGTTTGTATATTATCAATATCGCCGAATAACCAATACATAATGTCAATGAAGTGCGAAAACTGGGTGAACAAGGTTCCTCCATCGAGATCCTTGGTTCCTTTCCAGCCACCCTTTTTGTAATAGCGGTCATCGCGGTTCCAAAAAAGATCAATGTTCACCATATAAATCTTTCCCAAAACGCCCGATTGAACGAGCTCTTTCATCCAAACGCTTGGTGGACTATATCTGTTTTGCATAACGCAAAAAACCTGCTTGTTTGCGCGTAATGCCTCGAAAATAACTTTCTCGCCATCTGCCTTATTCAATGCCATTGGCTTTTCAACCACTACATGCTTACCGGCTTTCAACGCAAGTAAAGCATGCTGCGCATGAAGGCCATTGGGTGTACAAATACATACCACGTCAATGTCTTCATTGGCTAACATATCTTCCGGAGAATGATAAAAGTGAATGTCTTCGCCTACACCACATTCCTCGCGCGAACGAACATCGCACATAGCAGAAAGCTCAGTATTCTCATTGCGCTGAACCATTTCAGCATGACGCTTACCAATGTGCCCAGCACCAATAACGGCAAATTTAATTTTCTTCATAAAATTCTATCAAATACAAAAGTAGGGAGAACCCTTTGAATTAATCTCTTGGTGAGGGGTTCGATATGATAAACCCTAGGTTGAAAAGTATGCTCCACGGATTCTCCTTTTGCTCGTAATAATTAGCCGACAAGCTTACCGGACCAATTGGCGAATGATAAACCAATGTTCCGCTGCCTACACCATAGGTTCTGTATATATCTCTGGATGGCACAGCTGATGCTTGGAAGGGCTGATAAGCATACACATCAGCGCGTACATCTACATTTTTAGTGAGATGAACCACAGGGGAAATTCCAAGAGTAAAAAACGATGTTCCTCTATAGACCGGCAAATAAAACGTTTTGAATTCAGGGAAGAAACTTGGAGTCGGACTCATGATTGAAGTGACCGTGGCGTTCTGAAAATCTTTTTGTCCCGACCACATGACTTCGGCTTTTACTCCGAACGAAAAGCGAGGTTGATTAATAACATAATTCTCATAGTACACCCGCATCTGCAACCAGGAATGACCATTTGTTAATGTATCTCTATTGTTACTTGTGCTTCCCGGAATGGTATATTCATTTCCACTAACACCCTTTCCTACAACTTTAATTTGGGAGCCCGAAGAAGCATATTGAATTCGATTCAATGTACTTCGAACATAATTGAAGCGAACCATTTTCGCGTTGAACTCAGTTAAGTCAGCAGTATCAATACTCAAGAAATTCTTTGTCTGATAATAGCTGTCGTATTGATGGGTATAGATTGCATCTATTTTAAATTTCGCCTTTCTTCCCGCAGGAAGAATCCACGAAGCCTCTCCAAACTGTTCATTTAATAAGACATACGACGGCTTCACATCTTCGAAAAAAGTTGTAAGACTCTTGTAATAATCCCAACGATTCTGGGTATACGAAACTTCAAAGGCGACGGGCAAATTGAAAAACATAATTTTCGAACGAGCCTTAGCTTGAACGGAGGCATAATACCTACCGAAGTAACTGTTGGCCTCAAGAACGGTGTTTACTCTTCCAAATAAGTTATATCGCAATCCAACGTAACCCGTATTGATTGATCGCGAACTAAAGTTCCCGCCAAATGCAACAGTCAAATCTTTCTCACGCTGCACGCTTAGATCCAAAACGTACTTCCCAGTTTCCGGTTTGAAGAACATTTTCGGATACACCGATTTTATGCTTCCATCTGCCAACACACGAAAATAAGTCCGCTGCAAATCGTTCAATGAAATAGCACTTTCTTTCCTTCCTAAAAGTTCACGAACATATTGTGTTTGTCCTTTAGGCAAGCCCTCTAAACGAACTTCGTCTATTACTAGCGGAGCGCATTTCACCCTGAATTTGTCTCGTTTATTTCTTAATTCGTTTGAAGAAACTTCCCGCTCAATTAATCTTTTTATTTGTGGCATAGATCGCACCGTTGAAACGTATCCGGAATCTATTGCCGCAATAGAATTCGCAAACTCAAAGGTGGAAGTATTGTTGCTGTTGGGCTGCACAATAAACACTTCTTCACACGGAATAAAAACTTCCTTCTGCGAAACAATCATGGCTTCCAATTGAGACATGAGATTATTCTCCTTCGGATCGGCTGGTATACCTGAAACATTGCAACCAAGTATTACATCTGGATGAAAATCACGGTACATCACATCCATTGGGAAGTTATTGTAAATACCCCCATCGTAAAGTAATTTTCCATCAACTCTTCTTGGAGGAATGTAAAAAGGATAAGTACACGACGCGCGAATGGCTTCATTCAACGAACCCGATTTGAAAATAACTTCTCGCTTGTCTTTTACATCGGCCGCAACACAGCGAAACGGTATGAACAAACTATCGAAATTTTGTCGAGCAGCTTCACTAGCCGCACTCAACAATTTCATGTGAACCCAATCCATCAAAGCTGGATTAATTAAATTAGTTGGAAGGGTATTCGAAATATTATCTCCACCAGAATATTTCAAACTGACCATGGAAGCGGTGGGCTCTGACTTCAAATAATAAAACTGCATATCAATGGGCAAATCCTCTCCTTCAGACAACATCTTGAACTCAGGAGTTCTGCACAAAGAATCCATTTGTCTGGTTGAATAACCTGCCGCATAAAAAGAAGCTATTACCGCACCCATACTTGTCCCGCAGATATAATCGATCGGAACATTATTCTCTTCCAATGCCCGAAGGAAACCAATATGTGCCATGGCTGTAGCCCCACCGCCACTAAGAACAACACCCACACGTTGCGCATTTGTCCTGTGCGCAAGCACAAAAACAAACAAAAGCATTAACGCCAAGCGCAATTTCATCATAGTGCAAAATTGCATCTACTTTTCCATTGATTGACTAATAAAATATTAAATTTCAAACATCATTTGTTTACCAACCGATTTCAGAATAGCGATGTACTTTTGCAGTATGAAATCGATCCGAAATAAACGCAGATTACTTGGGGTACTGTACCTCATGGCTGCCTATCTCGTTTTTCAATTGGTTTGGTGGGGCTGGCAGTTGTACAAGCTACAATTTGCCTATTTACAGCACCTCAAAGCCGAAGGAGCCCCCCTTCCCGCCAATGCCCTTCGAAATAAAATATTTATGATTGTCGGCGAAGGCGGAGTTTTTCTTCTGCTCTTATTTTTGGGAATCTGGTGGATTAAGAAAAACGTTTGGCAAGATTTGAAACGCGCCCAGAAAGAAAAGAATTTCTTACTCGCAGTAACGCATGAATTAAAGACACCCATTGCCGCTATTCGCTTGAATTCGCAAACATTAAAAAACCGCAAACTAACGGAAGAACAATCACAAGATTTGTGCACAGATATCATTACAGAATCTAATCGTCTTGAAACATTGGTGAACAACATCTTACTCGCTACGCAATTCGAACAAAACAGTTCGATCGGAAACTGGAGCTCCGTGAACTTTTCTATACTCACAGAAAATCAAATAAAGCGATTCCAGCAACTCTTCCCTGAACGCACCGTGAACTCGAATATTCAGTCGAATATTCCATTGGAGGGGGAAGAAACTATGCTCGTGAGTTTACTTTTCAACTTGCTTGAAAACGCAAATAAATACTCCCCTGTTTCCGAGCCAATCTCGGTTACATTAAAGGCAAGCGAACACATAATTCTATTGGAAATATCCGACCTTGGAATGGGTATTCCCATTGAAGAACGAAAATCTGTTTTTGAAAAATTCCACAGAGTGGGTAACGAAGAAACACGTTCACAAAAGGGCACTGGACTAGGACTTTATATTGTGAAAGAAATTTGCAAAGCACATAAAGCAGAAATAAACATTAGCGACAATTCCCCACGAGGAAGCCGCTTTCAAATTACATTTTCAAAATGACAAAAAAAGTAGGTCTTATTATTTTAGACGGATGGGGAATTGGAAAGAATGATCATTCAAACGCCATACTCAGCGCACAAACACCATTCACTCATCAATTAAATGATACAGCGGCTCATGCTACACTTCGAACAGACGGAGAATTCGTTGGACTTCCTGAAGGACAGATGGGGAACAGCGAAGTTGGGCACATGAACATTGGCGCAGGCCGAGTGGTCTATCAAGATTTAGTGAAAATTCATTTGAGCATTCGTAACAATGAATTGCACAAAAACGAAGTGCTCTTGGCGGCCCTTCAGCATGCAAAAAAAGAAAATAGAAACGTGCATTTCATAGGACTCGTTTCAGACGGAGGAGTGCATTCGCATATCAACCATTTAAAAGCACTCGTCGACATTTGCGAAGAACAAGAACTTTCGAAAGTGTTCATTCATGCGATTACAGATGGAAGAGACTGCGACCCGAAAAGCGGCGAAGGGTTTATTGAAGATTTAGAAAACCATTTGGAGGGCAAGCAAGCAAAAATTGCAAGTGTCATTGGAAGATATTTCGCCATGGATCGCGACAAACGTTGGGAGCGTGTAAAGAAAGCGTACGACTTATTTGTAACTGGTTCTCACGAGAAAAGTCCTTCAGCTTCTCTGGCTGTCGCGCAATCCTATGTTAATGGCGTTACCGACGAATTCATTGAACCCATTCAAATTGAAGGGAATTACCAAGGCATTGAAGAAGGCGATGTGGTTATCTGTTTCAACTTCAGAACAGATCGTTGTCGTGAAATTACCATGGCCCTTCACCAACAAGATTTTCCAGATTTCGGAATGAAAAAACTTCCGCTGTATTATGTGACCATGACACGTTACGACGATTCATTTCAGAACGTGCATATTCTTTTCGAGAAAGACAACCTCATGCACACGCTGGGTGAAACCCTTTCTGCGGCGAACAAAACTCAGCTGCGGATTGCTGAAACCGAGAAATATCCGCACGTCACTTTCTTTTTTAATGGCGGAAGAGAAGAACCGTTTGAAGGTGAAAACAGACTCATGGTTCCCTCACCGAAGGTGGCAACTTACGACCTTCAACCCGAAATGAGCGCGAAAGAGATTGCATCTTCTTGCATTCAATTCCTTCATGAAAAAACACCTGATTTTTTCTGTTTGAATTTCGCTAATCCAGATATGGTTGGACACACCGGCGTTTACGAAGCTATTGTGAAAGCCATTGAAACAACAGATGCTTGCTTGAAGCAAGTTGCTGAGACAGCTATTGAATTGGGGTATTCTCTCATCGTAATTGCCGATCACGGCAACGCAGATTGCGCCGTAAACGAAGACGGCTCGCCGAATACAGCGCACACCACCAACCCCGTTCCCGTGTGGATTGTAGACAAAGAAATCACAAAAGTGAACAACGGAAAATTAGCAGACATAGCACCCACCGTACTCGAACTTTTGGGAATAGAAAAACCCCAAACAATGTCTGGGGTTTCATTGATCTAATTTTCTCTATTCGATTAAGGCTTCTTGTGCATCACATGCACATATCCTTCTCGGTTAACTCCGTCTGAACGATTGAAAATCCAGAAGTAAACGCCGTCTTCAACGTCGGTACCATTCCATGGATTATCGTTGCTATAATTAATCGACTCATACATCAATCCTCCCCACCGATTGAAAATCCTTAATTGGCTATTTGGAAAGCTCTCCAATCCTTGAATGATAAAACTTTCATTGTCGTATTCATCTGCATTGATCAAAAGAATATTTGGTTCCTCTGTATCACATACGGTTAAAATAAATGGAACAACACCTGATTGATTACACGCATCTGTTACAGTCATGTCGTACGTTCCTCCCGCAGTGCCGAAAACTGAATTGGCAATCGCATTCACAACGAATGCCGTTGGGGTAGATGGCGAAAAAACATAGGGTTCTAGACCCCCTGAAACCAAAACGTCAGAATCAATACCCGTGCACAAGTCTTGAGGGCCAGCGAAAACAATAGCAGGGGGTTCAGTAATTAGAAATAAGGAAGAGTCTGAATTTCCACAGAAATCGGTAATGGTTAATTCATAATTTCCAGCGCTCCCGACTGCAAATACTTGGGTTGGATTTGTCCCAATTGTTGCACCCGTAGAATCTTGCCAATTGAATACGTAATTCGGCACCCCATTAGAGATTAACGAAGTTGCATTAACCGGCACAACAGCGTTTGGACAGAGGTTTAAGATGTCGGTAACAGGAGCCAATTCAGTTGGCACATAATCCACAAGATTCAAGAACGCACTAGCGGTGTCTTGTAACTGAGTTGTTGGATTAAAATAGATAAAACCTATTTCAATGGTTTCATATCCAGCAGTTATATTTCCAAAAGTCACGGTTTGAGTTCCCTCTACAAGATTATCAATTATTCCGTTCACAAATAACGTATCTGAAACTCCTGGAAATAAAATAATCTCAGTTACTCCGTTTGTATTGTAATCTTCATTTAACGTTGCTGTTCCAGAGAAGATAAGTTGAATGGTATCGTTCTCTAAAAGACATGGCGGAGGTGTAATCACGAATTGACCGTTGTAACAGCCGTCTCCTTCTAATATAGAATTTGCTGGAAAACCAGGGATCGGACTTACTCCGGGATTCGTCACCGCCACCGATTCAATTAAACTTCCACCCACATTAAAACTACCTTCTTTTAAGAATACAGCCGAATCAAATGCTGTATCAGAAACGTCAGCAATGGCCAGTTTAATGTGGTAGGTTTGTCCACATTCTAAGTTCTCGTACACGGCGGTAAGGACAACAGTCAATCCGTCGTATTGAATATAGTTGGGGTCTGTATTGAAAGGTGCGGTAAAGCCATCTCCATTGTTAATGTAATATTGGCAATAGTTACAATTCGCGCCACCGGGAAGAGCTAATCCGTCGCAACCAGCATTCAGGTTATTGATAGAAACGAATTGAGTGGTACCTGGGATCAAAGCTATGTTCACAGAAGCGTTGCTAAATGTTCCTGCAATTCCAGGACCAGACAAAAAGAATCCAAAGACATCGCTTACATCGCCGCAAGATCCTGCCCCGCTATACTCAGGATATTCTTCAGAAGCAAAAACATAGTCAAATGAAATCGAGGTTCCCGTTGCAACAAAATCAAACTCTAAAATAGCCGCATCGTTGTGAATTAAACCGTCCAGGGTGTTTAAGTCGGCATCCGTGGCTCCAAAGTTTCCTCCAGTAACGCTGCTGCTTCCGGAATCATTCGGGCCAATGGCATTGGAAATTCCTCCTGTGCCCATAACTATTCCGGTTGGAAAAGGTAGATTACTCGTTGTTGAATTGAATAATCCAATTTGATCAGCGCCACCGCTAAACGTCACATTGCTGAATTGAACATTTGGACCCAGCAAATTCTGAATAACCAAATTTATCGGCTGAGAAGAATCCACAGTTAATTGCCCATGAACAGAAATTTGACTGATAAAAAAAGCGACAATCAATCCTAAATTTAAATTTTTCATAGTCTGGTTTATAAGTACTTGACACTAAAACACATGCAAAAGTTGTACAAAGAAAAGACTTAAAATAAAAAACCTCAGATTTCTCTGAGGTTTTCTTTTCAAATTCTTCCGATTAAGGCTTCTTGTGCATGACATGGAAGTAACCTTCGCGGTTAACTCCATCTGAACGATTGAACACCCAGAAGTAAACGCCATCTTCTGCATCTGTTCCATCCCAAGCACTAAGATTGCTGTAATTCAAAGACTCATAAATCATGGTGCCCCAACGATTATAAATACGTACCTGACTATTCGGGAAGCTCTCTAAACCTTGAATCTTGAAGTGCTCGTTGTCATAATCATCTGCATTAATCAACAATAAATTCGGCTCATGCGTATCACAAACAGTTATAATGAATGGAACAATTGCTTGTTGGTTACAAGCATCTGTAATGATAACATCAGAAGCGTTGTTCGCTATTCCCGTAATGGTGTTTGTTAGCGGATTCAACAGCATAGACAATACATCGAATTGATAAACGTAAGGTTCCAATCCGCCATAAACCAACAATTCCGATTCAATTCCCGCGCACAAATCCTGGGCTGTAGCGAATCCAAAGACGGGCGGTTCTGTTATTGTGAAGTCATCTGTAAACGTAGAACCGCAATAATCAGAGAACGTGTATGAATAAGTTCCTGCCGATCCTTGCGTAAAAGTTTGAGTGGGTCCAGCCTGCCCATTCGACCAAGAATAGATGTATGGAGGCCAGCCACCCTGAGCTCCAGGATTAACCGTTAAAGATACTCCTGGGCAAAGCAAAGAATCCTCAGTTGGAGCAACAAACATACCCGCATAATCAAGTAAGTCCAACGAAGCGCTCACTGAAACAGAGTCACAGGCGCCTTCACACAAATAGCTGCAGCTAATGATAATTGTTTCCGTACCCTCAAAAATGTTATCCGGAATGGTTATGATATCTATAACAAACATAGTATCAGCAACAACAAACTGTGTGACTCCATTGGTGTGGTAATCCTCTAAATAAGTTGCTGTTCCTCCAAAAATTAGATTTACCGTATCTCCCTGTGCCAAGCAATCCGGGAAGTTGAATGTAATTTGTCCGTTTACGCAACCTTCCAAAACTGAATTCGGAGGAAGGTTCGGAGCAGGATTTACTACACTAGAAGAAATTCCTGCGTTATCTGTTCCTGTGGTAAATGACCCAGCTTCAATAATTACGTCTGACTTCAACGCTTGATCAGATCCGTTCGCAATAGCCAAACGAATGTGATACGTCTCACCGCAAACCAAGTCATACTGAGCTGCAATCTTCACCGTAAAACCATTCAAATTAATAGGAATCCCACCCGCTCCATTGTCAATGTAATAAGGCGCATTTATCACATTGTTAACTGAACTAATGGTTATTGGCAAAGGTGGTGCCGACTCAGGAACAATGGCAATATTCACCGACCCACCCGGAAAAGCTGCTGGGCTTGCATACGAACCCGTGATTCCAGGACCGCTTAAGAAGAATGCAAACACGTCATTGAATTGACTATTCACCCAAGTCAAGTATTCATCTGATCCGAAAATGTAATTAAAGTTCAAACTATCTCCTACTGCTATGAAATCAAATTCAAGCGAAGCAATGTTGTTGACTGAACCAACGGTGAAAAATTGACCTATCAAAGGAGGAACAGAATTCGCTACTGCTAATAAGTCTGGGTCACCGGCGATATTGGGTGTTAGTGCGGTCCCGAAAAAATTGGGGACAACTTCTTGCGCATCAGAGCAACCTATTACAACACCCTCAGTAATTTGAAAATTAGGATCTGTATTGCCTGTCATCTGACCCAATTGTAATGGCAACCCGTTGAACACAGCATTTGAATAGGTTACCCCAGGACCCAAAAGTGATTGAACCGCCTGATCTGCCGTCACGTAGGTCACGGCAATTTGCGAACTCACGAATTGACTAATTAATACACCAAATACAAATAGTATTTTTTTCATTCCAAAAAGATTTCTTTCCAATTGACCACATACGTGTACGTGAAGTTGCCTCGGTAGGTTTATTCTTCAAATATAACAAATCCTAGTTAGTTTTGCCGCATGCACGAAGTCATTCGAATTGAAAATCTTACCCGATTCTATACCATTGGTGAAGAAACCGTGCGCGCTTTGAATGGCATAAACCTATCTATTCAAAAAAACGAATATGTAGCGCTAATGGGGCCGTCAGGCTCCGGCAAGTCCACGCTCATGAACATTATAGGCTGTTTAGACACTCCCACTTCCGGAGAGTATTATTTGAATGGACCAAACGTTGCTCAACTGTCAGACAGCGAATTAGCAGCCATTCGAAACAAAGAAATTGGCTTTGTCTTTCAAACCTTCAATCTACTTCCAAGGTTAACTGCGCTTCAAAATGTGGCTTTGCCGCTAGTCTATGCAGGTATTCCTGAAACCGAGCGGTTGAAGAAAGCTAAAGAGGTCTTGGAACAAGTTGGACTAGGCGATCGAATAAAACACAGACCGAACGAACTCTCAGGCGGACAGCGTCAGCGCGTGGCTGTAGCAAGAGCGCTTGTGAATCATCCCTCCATAATCTTGGCCGACGAACCCACCGGTAACCTCGACACCAAAACGAGCGAAGAGATTATGCAGTTGCTAGACATCATTCATCAAGCGGGGAATACCATTGTTCTCGTTACCCACGAAGAAGACATTGCCCTTCACGCCAAACGCGTGGTTCGCATGCGCGACGGAATTGTTGAAAGTGACCAAGCTCAAGTATAACCTCTCGTGGCGTATATTTGCCACTCATTTTTTCACCATGAACATCAAAGAAATTATTTCTTCTCTTCCAATAGGAACTACCATTCAACTGAGCGGATGGGTTCGTACTTTTCGTAACGAGCAATTCATTGCGCTAAACGACGGTTCTTGCATTTCCAACTTACAAGTCGTTGTGAATGCCGATTCTCTTTCGGAAGAAGACAGTAAGCGCATTCACACAGGCGCTTGCATTTCCGTTCACGGAACGCTTACTGAAAGTTTAGGAAAAGGACAAGCGATAGAGCTTACCGCTTCAAAAGTTGAAATTTTGGGTGAAAGCAATCCGAATGAATTCCCAATCCAAATGAAAAAACATTCATTGGAATTCCTTCGTGAAAAAGCCCACTTGCGTTTCCGCACTTCAACATTCAGTGCGGTGTTCAGACTTCGTCATCAATTGTCTTTCGCAATACATAATTATTTCAATCAAAACGGATTCGTGAACATTCACGCTCCAATCATTACCGGCAGCGATGCTGAAGGTGCTGGAGAAATGTTTACCGTTTCCAACTTCGACCTAGAAAACCCACCACGTAAGGAAGACGGAACAATTGATTTCGGAGAAGACTTTTTCGGAAAGCACACGCACCTTACTGTGAGCGGACAGCTTGAAGCGGAATTGGCTGCGCTTGCACTTGGAAAGGTTTACACCTTCGGACCAACGTTCCGCGCAGAAAACAGCAACACGAGTAGACACCTTGCAGAGTTCTGGATGATTGAACCTGAAGTGGCCTTCAACGACCTTGCAGCCAACGCAGATTTAGCTGAAGACTTTTTGAAGTATTGTATTCGTTATGTTCTAGAAAACGGCAAAGAAGATTTGCTTTTCCTTCAAGAACGCGAAGCAACCGAAGACAAGCAAAAGCCAATGGATGAGCGCCAAGCAGCGCCATTGATTGAACGACTTGAATTCGTTGCGAACAATACCTTCGAGCGTATCACCTATACTGAAGCGATAGATATTCTTTTGAATTCAAGTCACTACAAAAAGAAGAAATTCAAGTACCCTATTGAATGGGGAATTGATCTTCAAAGTGAACATGAAAGATTTTTGGTTGAAAAGCATTTCCAAAAACCAGTCATTCTAACCAACTACCCTGCTGGAATTAAAGCGTTTTATATGCGTATGAATGAAGATCAAAAAACCGTAGCTGCTATGGATATTTTGGTTCCGGGCATTGGCGAAATTATTGGCGGAAGTCAGCGTGAAGAACGCTACGACATGCTTCTTGAAAAATGTAAGCAGTTCAACATTCCGGAAGAAAGCATGTGGTGGTATTTGGAAACACGCAAATTCGGAACGTGCCAGCACGCCGGATTCGGATTGGGCTTCGAGAGATTAGTGATGTACGTAACTGGAATGACAAACATTCGCGATGTTATTCCTTTCCCTCGTACTCCGAAGAACGCAGAATTCTAAATTGAAATTTTATTTCTGAATCAACGCTATCCAGACCGAAGTCTCGTAGTTGTCGATGCGCGTCCAAATGGGGCGAACAACACCATTCACCGCAGAGATGTTGTTGTAGTCGCCTAAGAAAACACTAGCGTTGGTCACGAAAGGCTTTTCGCTAATGCGTTCGTTCGTCCAAGTTTTTCCTCCATCATTTGAAGAGGCCAAATAGACATCGGTATTGTAATCGGTGTAATTTCTTCTATCGTAAAACACAGCATACAAATTTCCAGTAACCGCATCTACGGCCATCCAAGGAAAAAACTGATGGGCATGACCTTCGTCGTTATTCACGCGAACAGCTTCAGACCAATGCTCTCCTCCGTCTGAAGACGAAGAAACAAAAACATCTACATCGCCGTTGCGCTCGTCGCTCCAACACAAATAGAGATTTCCTCTGTTCGGACCGTTACTTAAATCGCTCAGAAGAATGGGCATTCCGTTGGCGCGGTAAATACCCGGAATCTCTTGATTCCAACCGCCTGGAATTGACATAGCAACTTTCGATTTCGGCATCCAAGTATTTCCACCATCCAATGATTTGTTGAAGTAGATATTCTCTTGATGCGCCCAGGCTACATATACTTCGTTGTTTAATCCGGCTGCAGGAACAGCCCCTTCAACAGTATTATCATCGTCTAAACATCCACCTTCAACATCACTAATGGCAATGGGCTTGGAAAAACTCGTCTCTCCTTTTTTTCCTTTCGAAAAAAGAATTCTCGAATGATCGTTCGGTTCTGTGCTTTCGTATTTATCAAATTCAGTCCACGTCACATATATCTCACTTCCATCTTTCGAAGTTGTTGCCCATTGTTTATCTTGATCCTTCGGTGCATTCTTACCAATGGCTATTCCATCTGTCCAGCAATTCTTCTTGCACGAAAACTTCTTTTCATTCAATTGCTGAATAACAATAGACTCGAGCAAACGTTCGCTGCTCCAACCCCTATTCTCGGGATCGCCCAAATGCAAATAATAGAAATCACCTAGCGGAGATGCCACAATGGTAGGATCGCCGTATACCCCGTGACGAGATTTCATGACATCGTGATCCCACGTAATTCCTCCATCATTGCTTTTGTAAACATTATTTAAAATAGAACCCGCGACCATTCTTTTCGGATTGGTCGGATCTATTGCTATACTGGGCTCACAAGGTTCATAAGAGGAAAAAATTCCTTTTCCCGATTTGAGTTCAATGTTCTTGTAATCGCTTTGCGCAACAGCACAAAGACTTGCAATACAACTAAAACTTAGAATGAAATTTTTGAGCATATTCTTTGGCGAAATAAGTTAGAATAACATTTGCACCAGCGCGCGCAATGCTAGTAAGCATTTCAGGCATGGCCTTATTGTAATCTATCCAACCTCTTTCCGCCGCAGCTTTCAACATGGCGTATTCACCACTAACGTTATATGCTGCTATAGGTAAGGAAGAATAATTACTCAAATCGCGAATCACATCTAAATAACACAACGCCGGTTTCACCATCAAATAATCTGCTCCTTCTTCTTCATCCAAATCCGCTTCACGCAAAGCCTCCTTTCTATTGGCATAGTCCATTTGATACGTCTTCTTATCTCCGCTTTTCGGAGCACTGTCCAACGCCTCACGGAAAGGACCATAAAATGCACTGGCGTATTTCGCCGTGTACGACATGATACCCACATTCACAAAACCGTGATCGTCTAACGTGTCACGTATCTCTCCTACTCTTCCGTCCATCATATCGCTCGGACCTATGATATCAAATCCTGCTTCAGCCTGTGCCAAAGCCATTGCAGATAAAATCGGAAGCGTCTCGTCATTCACAATTTTTCCATCAATGACCAAACCGTCATGTCCGTCTGAACTATACGGATCCATAGCCACATCCGAAATAAATACAGCTTCAGGAAAACGTTTCTTCAATTCGCGAATGGCAGTCAAATAAAAATTCGAAGCGTCTAAAGAATAGGTCGCGTATTTGTCTTTGTACTTCTCATCTGCAGCCGGAAACAAAATGAAATTTGTTACTCCCGCATTCATACACTCGTTCACTTCCGCCATTAACTTTTCCAACCCGAATCTGGAAATACCTGGCATACTTAAGATGGGTTGAACAGCATTTCTGTCTTCCAATAGAAACAACGGATAAACCAATTGCTCAAGAGACAATCTTGTTTCACGAACCATTCCACGAATGGAAACATTGGCTCTATTTCTTCTCGGACGAATGCGCATTATAACAAATCAGTTTCAACTTGAGACTTTAAAACATTGAAAGCAGAATCCTGATCTTTTGCTAGTTTCAAAACTTGCTCGTCCTTCAATTCTTTGAAAAAAGCATCGTCTTTTATGGCAGCTCCCTCCGGAATTTCTTTCAAGTTTAATTTGTAATTAACCACTTCATCTTTCAATGTGTTTATCATAGACACACGCTCTGACAATTCATTCACACGAAGAATTCCAGCGCTATCTAATGGATTTTGTGTCAACGCTGAAATTTCTTTTTCAGCAGCAGAGATCTCCTTGTCTAAATCTGTTACCAAAGCATTTTGTTTAGACAAAACGCCTAACTGGGTAGTACGAGCTTGTTTCAAAATTTCCGTTTCCGAATCGAAGCAAGCCGTTAAACCTATTGTCAAAGCAATTCCTAAAACCACACCTAACTTTTTCATATTTCGCTATTTATTTTTTCTCATTATTTCCGGAATTCTTCGGCACCGGATCGTAACCACTTTTCCCCCAGGGATGACAACTTAAAATTCGTTTACCCCCCATGTAAATTCCTTTCACCACTCCCCATTCTTGAATGGCCTCTGTAGCATATGCACTGCAGGTGGGCTGAAATCTGCAATTCGATCCTAACCAAGGAGAGATAAACCCCTGATAAAATCGAATCGGCAAGATGAAAAGCCATTTCAAGAATGTAGACAAATTTACTCGTATTTAGTTCAATGGAAAATTAATGTAGGCTAAGAAAATTGAATAAATAATAACAGGGACCAACAAAATACGTGTAACCATATTTGCGTGAATTCGCAAAAGTCTATTCAAACCAATTGATATTGCGAGTATGACCGCAATGCACAAGAGTTGTCCAAGCTCAACGCCAATGTTAAATCCAACCAACTTCCCAACCAGGCTGTCGTCCTTCAACAATGTCATCTTCAATTCGGTTGAGATGGCCGAGCCGTGAATAAAACCAAAAAGCGCTATGACCAGAATCGTTTTCCAAGGCAATGTTGCTGTTTCAGTCGGAGAAATTAAGCGCTGAATTCCGCGAGCAACAATTGTCAAAGGAATTGAGAATTCAACCCACTTCAACGGAATCATGGGGTAATTCAACAATACAGCCAACGCTGCAAAGGCATGCCCGAGCGTAAACCCTGTAATAGACCATAACAACATTCTTCTATCATTGAAGGTCAGACCAATAGCCAACACCCACAAAAACAAGATATGATCAATGGCACCCTTGTTCAGGATGTGAAATATTCCGTGTTGTATGTCCTCGAGAAGCGTCATGAATAGTACACTTCTTAATACTTCTTCTTGAATTTTTTCTTTTTGTTGTTGTTGTTGGGTCGCTTTTTATTGCGATAACTGTCTTCAACAAAATCGTTGTATTTAGAACCCTGAATGGTCTTCACTGCGTGAATCTCTTGAATATTCTCAACAGACAATTTAGCCTCACTTAAATATTTCAAGTCTTCTAAAATTACATCATCTGTAATCGTTGCTCTGTTCCAATTCAGAGCATTCTGTTTCATTAAAGTGGCAATGGATCGTGTGAAATTCATCTTCTCTTCGCCGTCTTCCATTCCAACGCACTTGTCTATCATCTTCTCTACGTATCTTCCGTAGTGTCCGAATTTCACAGCACCTTGCGGATAGCTTATGCGGTCTGGCTTAACTGCAAACTGAGATGGTTCTGGTTTCGGATAAGGAGAATCTACGTCTAAGCGAAAGTCGCTCATAATGTGCAGGTGATCCCAAAGCTTATGATTGAAATCTTCCATATCACGCAAGTAAGGAAACAACTGTCCCATTACGGAAATAATTGCCTTGCAGCAACGAGCGCGTTCATCGCGATCTTCAAGCGTTAGTGCGTATTGCACCATCTTCTGAATGTTTCTTCCGTATTCGGGTAAAGTAATTTCTGGACGTGCGCTATTCATCTCTAACGGCACAACAACATCTGGCTTCTGAAAGCGGTGAGGATTCATAATAAATTTAAATGAGGTCTAACAAATATACACTACAATTAAGCGCCTACAATTTTCAACTTCGCGAATTTCAGCAGCAGTTGCTTCTGGCCTTCAGAAGGAAAGAACACAGTGGCCTTTTCATTCGGGTTTTCACCTTCCACTTTAATGACCTTTCCTTTACCGAATTTCTCGTGCTGAACTTCCACCCCAACTTGAATTTCATGAGGCAAAGCCCAGTCCCCAGCTGGCAAAGGCACCGGCGCATTCATATCTACTTTCTTCAACTTACTTGTGTCGATCTGCGGCGGCATTGGGGCAGGTGGAGTTGAAGGAGGCATAGACGACCTCGGTTTTTCCTGAAGGGGAAGCTTGTTCATTCCTCCGCTGAATTTCCCTCGCTCCTCTCCAAAATCGAACGACTTCGGAGATGACAGCGTTTTCTTTCCTGAAGTTGTTTCCAAAAACTTCTCATCAATTTCTTCAATAAATCGCGAAGGTTCACAATAGGTGAACTGTCCCCATTTGAATCGCGAATTGGCGTAAGAAAGAATGGCTCTTTTTTCAGCACGGGTAAGAGCAACGTAAAAAAGTCTTCGCTCTTCTTCCAAGTCTTCGCGTGCGTTCAGAGACATTTGTGAAGGGAAGAGATTTTCTTCCATACCAACGATAAATACATTTGGAAATTCCAATCCTTTCGCTGAGTGAATGGTCATGAGCGAAACACATTTCGACTCGTCTACATCAGTACTAACCGTGTCTGTAAGCAACGCTACATCTATCAAGAAATCTGACAAAGAGGGAACCGACCCGTCTTCCAATTCACGTTCGGAAAACTCTTTCAATCCGGCTAATAATTCTTGAAGATTTTCTACACGCGCAACCCCTTCAGGTGTGCGATCAGCGTTCACTTCCACCAATAAACCCGAAGCCGCAGCAATGTGCATACCCAAGTCGTAAGCCGGCTTGGTGGTCAGCTCTGTTGCAAAGCTTTGAATCATGGTAACGAATTCGTTCAACTTGTTCGCGGTGGCTCCAGATATTCCAACTTCAAAGCAACGCGCAATCATTTCCCAAATACTAATCTCTCGCTCCGATGCTCCCACGATCAATTTCTCAAGTGTCGTTTTTCCAATGCCTCGAGCAGGATAATTGATCACGCGTTTCAACGCTTCTTCGTCTTTGTGATTCGCGGTTAATCTGAAATACGCCAACAAGTCTTTAATCTCTTTTCGCTGGTAGAAACTTAATCCACCGTAAATCTTGTATGGAATATTTAATTTTCGAAGGGCTTCCTCCATAGCACGCGACTGAGCGTTCGTGCGGTACAGAATGGCGAAGTCGTGGTAAGTTCCTCCGTCTTCCTTTTGCAATTTGAAGATGGTGTTCGCCACGAACATCCCTTCTTCATTGTCAGTTGGTGCTTGATGAAGACGAATTTTACTTCCTTCGTCATTGGCTGTCCAGACGTTCTTCTTAATCTGATTCTTATTGTTTCCAATGATTGAATTCGCTGCTTCAACAATGACTTTCGTAGAGCGGTAATTCTGCTCCAATTTGTACAACGAATAATCGGGATAGTCTTTTCTAAAATTCAGAATGTTCTGAATATTCGCTCCGCGGAAAGCATAGATACTTTGGGCGTCATCTCCCACGACACATAAATTCTCGGTTACCGCGGCCAATTGCTTCACGATTAAATACTGAGAAAAATTTGTGTCTTGATACTCATCTACCATGATGAATTGAAACTTATGTTGGTAGCGGTGAAGCACATCTGCATGGTCTCTGAACAAGATGTTCGTTTTGAAGAGCAAATCATCGAAGTCCATGGCTCCCGATTGAAACAAGCGTTGATCGTACTTTTGATAGACCTCTGCCATCTTGGGGCGTTTCGCAGCGTGATCTTCTGAAACCAATTCCACTTGTTCGGGATAATCTATGGCGGCAATTAAATTATTCTTGCATGAAGAAATTCGATTCTGCACCATTCCCGGCTTGTATATCTTGTCGTCGAGCGACATTTCCTTCAGAATATCTTTAATTAAGCTCTTGCTATCTGCAGAATCGTAAATGCTGAAGTTTCGCGGATAGCCAATTCGATCGGCTTCCGATCGAAGAATACGCGCGAAGACGCTGTGGAAAGTTCCCATCCAAATGTTGCGCGCGTTGTCTTCGCCCATAAGGTTAGCAATACGCTCCTTCATTTCTTTAGCCGCCTTGTTGGTAAAGGTTAACGAAAGAATACTGAACGGATCAATACCGTTCTGTATCATGTGCGCAATGCGGTAAGTCAAGACACGCGTCTTTCCCGAACCCGCTCCTGCAATAACCATTAATGGACCTGAAATATGTCGAGCTGCGGCACGCTGAGCGTCGTTCAACTCACTTAAAAAATCTCTTTGACTCACTATGCAAAGATACTTTTACCGAATTGAACACCCCCGTAAAACTTCCACTTTCCGAAAGAAACTTATCAACGCTTTGCGCTACTTTTGCTAAAAGCCTTAAACATGTCAAAGATTTTAATTGTCGACGATGAAGCTGCCATTCGCAGCGCTCTTAAAGAAGTTCTCGAATACGAGGGATTTACCATTTCAGAAGCGCCCGACGGGGAAACCGCATTAAAAATGGTGCTGAAAGAGTCGTTCGATTTAATTTTCTGCGACATTAAAATGCCGAAATTGGACGGGCTAGATTTTCTTTCTGAATTGAAGAAAGAAGAAATAAACGTTCCTGTCGTAATGATTACCGGGCACGGAACCATTGATACAGCTGTTGAAGCCCTTAAGCGTGGGGCGTATGATTTTATTCAAAAACCACTTGATCTAAATCGCGTTCTCGTTTCAACTCGCAATGCGAATAAGCACGATGCGCTGGTGAAAGAAACCAAGACACTCAAAAAGAAACTCAACAAAGTTCTCGGTTCGAATATTATTGGTCAGAGCAAATCTATTCTTGAAATAATAAAAATGATAGACACTGTTGCTCCAACAGATGCGCGTGTTTTAATTACAGGTGGAAATGGTTCGGGCAAGGAATTGGTTGCACGTCAGCTTCATGAAAAAAGTAATCGCGCTGCACAGCCATTCATTGAAGTGAATTGCGCGGCTATTCCCTCCGAGTTAATTGAAAGCGAATTGTTCGGTCATGAAAAAGGAGCGTTTACTTCTGCAGTAAAAACGAAGCCCGGAAAATTTGAGTTAGCCGATAACGGCACCCTTTTCCTCGATGAAATCGGAGACATGTCGCTTTCTGCTCAAGCCAAAGTGCTTCGCGCCCTTCAAGAAAATAAAATCACACGCGTGGGTGGAGAAAGAGACATGAAGGTTAACGTGCGCATTTTAGCAGCCACAAACAAAGACCTGAAAAAAGAAATTGCTTCAGGTAATTTTCGTGAAGACCTTTACCACAGACTTTCTGTTATCGTAATTAAAGTCCCTTCACTAAATGAACGCAAAGACGATCTTCCACTATTGGCAGAACACTTCCTTCAGCAAATTGCCGATGAATGCGGACAACCCAAGAAAAACATTCAACCCGCTGCATTAAAGCTACTTCAACAGCACGACTGGACAGGTAACATTCGTGAATTCCGAAACGTTATTGAACGACTTATTATTCTTTCAGGAGAAATTATTGATGACAAGGCGGTGAAGCAATATGCAACCCCTTACTTCAATTGATTCCGAATAGGAATCATAAAAGGCACATAGGCTAAAAAAACAGCAATACTTCCAACTACTAAAAAAGAAATATTGGGCGTTTGAGCCGGCATTAGAAATGTTGTTCCGATAACAAAAAGGGTATAGCCGTATAAAATAAAAGACACTTGATAGTGCTTAAGTCCCAATGCTAATAAGCGGTGGTGAATATGATTTTTGTCTGCCAAAAACGGAGATTTCCCATTTAAAATTCGAATTGAAAATACACGCAACGTATCTATCAGCGGGTAGGACAAAATGGCCATTGCGAAAATTGGCTTAGAAACTATCTGCATAGGGATAGACATTTTCGAAGGGGGAAATTCAATGAGTTTCATGGCCAAAACGTACATACAAATTCCAATGATCAATGAACCCGAATCACCCATGAAAATGCGCGCTGGTTGGAAATTGAAAATCAAAAATCCGAAAAGCGACCCCGCTAATCCTACAGCCAATAAAGCCAATGGCATATCTCCTGTTTTGTAAAACCATAGCGTGAAAGTTACACTGCCAATTAAACCAATTCCTCCTGCTAAACCATCTACTCCATCGATGAGATTTATGGCATTTACAATAACAATGTATATGAAAATGGAAATCAATACACTCAGCCAATACGGCAATTTATCTACTTCAAAGAGTCCCCAAAATTCAGTTAATCGAATGTCTGCTAGGACCACAAGTGTCACTCCAACAAGAATGTGAACGATTAACTTTTTAAACGGATCAACCCCAACAATATCATCTTTCAATCCAATAAAAAACAAAGCAAACATGGAAGCCAACACATACTTGAATTCGTTTAACGCTTGTAAAGGATTGTAGTTGGCTCCCAATTCCCAGGCGTCGCGAGAAGGAAACCACAAGCAATAAGAAATAATAGTAGCCGCAAAAATTAATATACCCCCTAGTGTAGGAATACTTTTGCTATGCAGCTTGCGATCGTTACCGGGTTCATCTACCAAATGCTTCATCTTCGCCACTTTAATAAGCGGAGGAGTTGCCACCAATACAATGGCAAACGCACTTAGAAAAGCGAAGACAATATCTTTCAATTTTGGTTCAGGTTAGGGTGAATCAAATGTATTCAAAAATCGCGATAAACAGCGTGCAATCCGGTGCGAATTCCCAACATTAAAATAGTCGCGTGTTGTTTAACCAAATCATTAGACCGATCATCAATTCTATCTGTATAGGAAATAATAAATTCAGAATTCGTTTTAGGATTAATCCAATACCCCACCTCAACATCCCACTGTTTCAGATTTCTTTTAATCAACTCAGGCGCATCGTTGCGCTCTTCCAGTCTATTTTGAACAATGTAATTCCATTTCACGCGAGCAAAGTACCTTCCATAGCGATAGCGCGTGCGCAAGATATATTCATGCATGTTGTTCAACGGATGCCCCACCGTCTGATTCATGTGCGTAGCGTCTGTGTATAGTGCAGAAAAGGAATACACATCGCTTTGAACCCGATTGTATTCAAAACCCAAATCAAAATTCTTCACGCCCAAATTATAAGACTGAACTCCCAATTGAAGCGCTCCATTCTTTTTATAATCTCCTAAAACATCGGCATACGCTTGTCCATATACCTCAATATTATTCGTCAGTCGAACGTTCGCGTCAATTCCTATATTGAAATTATTTCGAATTGAATTAACCTGCGTGAATGCTGTTCCAATTAGTGGAGAGTAGAAGTTCACAGGAAGCGACTGCGGCATTGCATTCGCATCGTATCGATTCCAAATAACTGATTCAAAAAGTGAAAGCTCAACTTTCGTCGTTGGCTTCCAACTGAGGTATGAAAAACTACCTGCCTTCCTTCTAAACGTAGACTCAGGAGTGTCGCCTATAGGCAGACGCTCTAGACTTTGCATCACATTCCAAACATGCGAATACTTGACTTTTCCTTTTGTAATATCCAATTGAACATAGGGATAATTGTACATCCCATCTGACCAGAGCAACGAGCGATAACCGTTTCCAATTTTATGTTTTCCGTATCCCATATGAAGTCTCAATGCTTTCAAGGGTTGAACTGTAATGCGCGAAAAAGAGGAGGAATAATCGACAACGTCTCGTATGGCGGTAAAGTCCTTATCACGGCCAAATCCGGGAATTACACCTAAACTATCTACATAGTTTTTCATGTACTTAGCCATGTACTCTTGACTTTCATAAAATCCAGTCTCAACAGAAACCTTATTTCCAAAATCGGCCTGAACCCATAGACCTCTAGTGTTGGTTATAATTCTATGTGATCTAGGGTAGTTCAGTGTATCCGTAAAATCTTTCCCTCCGGCTATGTTGTATAGAAAATTCATTCGAATGTGAACATCACCCTCATGGTATTCGAAAATGTGTTTACGCAGGGCAATAGCAGCAAAATCGTGATAAAGCTTAACGCTATCCTTCAACTCTCCTTCCATTTTAGCAAGGGGTAAATCGCAGCGCATATATGGTTGCATAGAGAGAAAAACGGGAGAGTCTATTTTCAATGCTGCTTCTCTGACCGACCGGGTAAAACCAAAACCGGTAGGATATGCCGAGGGCTGCGCGAAGCACAACACCACCTGAACAAAAAACAATACCGTAATAATTAACTTCAATTTCATCTCAACTATTATTTTCAATTCTCGCGAACATCTAATGCATCGCGCAATCCATTTCCAACCATCATAAACGAAAGTACTAAAAGCATGATACAAACTCCAGGTAAGAAAGCTAAATATGCCATATCGGTGGTTAAATACGAATAACTTTCACGAATCATATTTCCCCAACTCGGCGTTGGAATTTGCGCGCCGAGTCCTAAAAAACTCAATCCCGCTTCCATAAGAATAGCTGAAGCGAAATTCGCCGCAGACATGACAATTATGGGTGAAAGAACATTCGGCAAAACGTGTTTGAAAATAATTCTCGAAGAAGAATTGCCTATGGCCTTTGCGGCTTCAATGTATTCCTTTTCACGAACGCCCAGAACTTGCCCACGGGTAATCCGCGCTACTTCCACCCACATGGTTAATCCAACTGCAACAAAGACTTTCCAAAATCCAGTTCCAAAAGCAAAACAAATAGCCATCACCAAAAGCAAGGTCGGAATGGCCCAAACCACCTGAATGAAATACGAAATTACAGAGTCTACCCATCCTTTGAAATATCCAGCCCACAAGCCAAGTGTCACTCCGAGCAAGAGAGAAATAAGCACTGCAATAGTTCCTACCAATAAGGAAACGGAAGCACCTGCCATTAATCGCGACAACACATCTCGACCATATTTATCTGTCCCCAACCAGAATTTCTTTTGTGAAATAACATCCCCTTCTAGCTGCGAGCTTAAATCGTTTAAAGCGAAACTCAGTACTTCCCCGCCACCATTTTTTTCATACAATTCAACTCGAATAGAATCTCCAATCTTCTCACTTTTCGCAATAGGAAACCATTCCTTCATGTCTGATTTCATGGAAACAAATTGAACGGAAAATCCAGGCTTGCAAAGGGCTAAATTCAATTTCTGATCATTTGCGTTTTCAGTTTTATCTAATCGGAAAAACGAACCAAAAACAGAGACTAAAATCATAAGGAAAATAAAAATCAAACCAGACAAAGCCAGTTTGTTTTTTAAAAATCGTTGAAGGGGCGAAAGGGGCTCCATGGTTATTTCAAACTTACTCTTCTCCCTTTCCATTTCGGAACGAAAAATAAACTAGTTATAAAGATGAACAGACTGAAAAAAGGATAAAGTAGCATTTGCGGCACAAGGACAATTATTTCCTTCCCCTTCATTCTGTTTGGAAATACATTAAGGACGCCTATAACTTCCAAACTAATTTTCAGTAGAAGGAAAGCCACACTCATCTTTTGAATGGAAGGAAAGTATATCCCTATCACTGCCGCGGCATGTAACGCGCTGAAAAAAGCAAAAATAAAATGCAGTATAGCTGACCTCGTAAAAGGAAGTTTGGTCGTTTTTCCTGCCCATCTCAGTCGTTGGTTAATCGCTTCGTGAATTGTCTTGACAGGAGTTATTTCAACATCTGTAAACCCTTTCCAACAAAGGCCAATCTCGCCTTTCGATTTTAGAACATGTGACATTAAAAATAAATCATCTCCGCTCGAAACGGAACAATGAGCGTGTATGTGTTGAAGGAAAACAGATCTCTTGAAAATTAGATTTGCGCCGTTGCACATCATGGGCATTTTCATTTGTGCGCTTAAGAAGGTGAGCAACTGCATGTACCGCCATTCGTTTGATTGCGTTATCTCCAACAAACGCTTTCCTGTTTTCATGAAAACAGGTAGAATTACTAAATCTCCCTTCAAATTGTTTTGAAATTCTTGAAAGCGAATTGAATCGAAATTCAAAAGCGCTACATCGGAATCCAGCGTCCAGATGTATTCCGTTTTTGCCTCTTGAATACCTAACTCCAGTGCAGCTTTTTTTCCGTTTGCATTTTGCTCTAGATTCAAAAGTTTCCAATTAGCTTCCATACTCGAAGTTGCATATTCCATAGAACCATCAGTCGAATGGTCGTTCACCAAAACAACTTCAGCCACATGCTCAGATACTGACTTCAGCGAATGTAAAAAAGCTACAAAATCTGCATCAATGGAATGGCCTTCACATTGAATATTCCGAAACGGAACTACGATGGTTATTTTGGAAGGAGTGTCTTTCACGAAACAGATTACCTTTGAAGTTCAAAGTAAATTCATTTGAGCACAAAAGAACGAATCATTTTGGGAATTGATCCAGGCACCAGCATTTTAGGCTATGGTGTTATTCGTGTGGAAGATAAAAAAATGACTTTGCTCGCCATGGACGTTGTTCGTATGGACAAGATTTCAGATCACGCGTTAAAGCTTGAAAAAATATTTACCCGTTGCGTTGAAATTATTGAAGAATACCATCCCGATGAGCTTTCTATTGAAGCTCCTTTCTTCGGGAAAAATGTTCAATCCATGTTGAAATTGGGAAGAGCTCAGGGAGTAGCTATTGCTGCCGCACTCAGTCACAAACTTACCGTTGTAGAATATGCTCCAAGAAAAATAAAACAAAGCATTACAGGAAACGGAAATGCTTCGAAGGAGCAGGTTGCTGCCATGCTTCAACAGATTTTAAAAATCAATCAGGACGACATGCCCAAGAAAATGGACGCTACTGACGGGGTTGCAGCGGCTGTATGTCACTATTTTCAGACGAGCGGTCCTCTTGCATCAAAAGGAAATTCCAAAAGTTGGGAATCTTTTTTAAAGAACAATCCCGATCGAATTCGTTAAAAATCTTTAACAATTCATTCTTCAATAATTCAAAATTATTAAACTTGTTTGTTCAATATGGATACCCTATTTTTGAGCAAATGCTAAACCGCGCCTTAATTACATTGCTACTCCTTTGCGTTTCGCAAATTCAATCGTTTGCGCAAGTATTGGGTGTTCCTTTGTATTCGTGGGATTTTTCTGGAGGTCTTCCTACCACCTGGACAAATGGCAGCACTTCAAACATAGGCTTATGGGAATATCGTGGTCCGAATACCGTTCCTAGCAATGCAATTACCTCGCGAGGTTCATGCGCAGGAGGGAGTTCGGCATTTAACTCAGTAACCCAAAGCAACGGATTCATGATTTTCGATTCGAATTATTGGGACGATAACGACAATCAATGCGGCGGATTCGGAACTGGTCCTGACCCAGGACCTCACACTGCGTGGCTCATTTCAAACTCTTTTTCATTAACCGGAGTAACCGGAGCCGTGGTCACCTATCAGCAACAATTCAGAAATTACAGCTCTACAATAAAAGTTCAATACTCGATTAACAATGGAACCACTTGGATAGATATGCTTACTCAATCTGATTTTCCTGGAGCTACGGCAGAATGGAAATCGGCAACATTTCCATCTGGGGCCATCGGACAAACAAACGTGAAACTTCGCTTTTTATATTCTGGAAGCTATTACCACTGGGCCATAGATGACATTACGGTTTTCAAGCCGAGTATAAATAATCTTTCGATAAACAATACGCGCTATACCACTTTCGGAAATACATCACCTGTCCCTCCGAATGATTTTCATGATTTGCCTTACGATCGTTACCCAAAGACGATGCTCGTTCCTTTTAAGTTTAACGCGAAGGCAACCAACATCGGAAGTGCCTCTCAAACCAATACAAATCTTAACGTTAAGGTTCTCAATTCTACCAATACGGTTTTGTACAATCAAACCACTGCAAACACAACAGTTGTAGCAGGTGCTACAGGAAATTATACGTTAACAACAGGATTCACGCCAACGACCACCACCGGCTATTTCAGAATTGCCTATCAAGTGAATCAGACACAGACTGACGAGTCACCCAACAACAACAAAGACACACTTGATTATTACATTACCGATTATCAATATGCCCGCGATGAAGGACCCATGGAAGATGTCTTTACCCCTAGCGCGCTATACACCGGGCAAACTCATCAAGTTGGAAATATTTTCGAAGGCAGATCTAACACGGTGAAGTGCACCTCCATTGCAGTTGCTGTAGGTCCAGGAACCGCTATTGGAACCACCATTCAAGCTACAATTTACAAAAACGATTTCACCGATCTTCAAGCAACTTCGGTTGTATACCCCGTTAACGCTTGGGACATTAATGCAGTAGGGCAACAAAGATTAATTACACTTCAGTTACCTACTCCACTCACATTGTACGCCGATAGCGTTTATATTGTAATGGTTGGAAACACCGTCGGCACCCAAGCATTCAAAGTATGCCGAAGCGGAACCGCCATTGACCAAACAAGTTTTGTTCGCTACCCCGAAAACAACGGGCTCTTCTTCATGGCTAAAATGCCCGTAGTACGAATGAACTTATTTACTGCGGCACAAACACCGGGCTGTACAAACCCCCTTGCGATTAATTATTTACCCGCAGCTACAATTGATGACGGATCCTGCGATATAGCGGGTTGCATTTATTCATCTTCCTCGAATTATAATCCAAATGCGAATTGGTACGACGGATCCTGTGTTGTGAACGGCTGCACAATTCCCACCGCCTGCAATTATTCTAGTATTGCAACAGTGAATGATGGAAGTTGTATAATGCCTGTGACCTATTATGCAGATTCCGATTCTGATACTTTTGGAAATTTAAATTCAACACTCTCAGCATGTTCTCAACCTTCAGGATATGTAACCAATTCAACCGACTGCAACGATAGCAATAGCGCTATTCGACCTACAGCTACTGAAATCTGTAACACGTTCGACGACGATTGCGATGGGCTCACCAATGAAGGAATCACATTCCTTACTTACTACGCAGACAGCGACGGTGATGGATTTGGAAATCCGAATGCAAGTTTGAGTGCCTGCTCTCCACCAGCGGGATATGTCACAAACAACAGCGATTGCAACGATGCGAATGCCCTTATAAAACCAGGTACTGCCGAATTGTGCAACCTTGTCGACGACAATTGTAATGGTCAAGTGAACGAGGGCCTCGTATTCGCGAATTACTATATCGATACCGATCAAGATGGATTCGGTGCGGGAACGCCAACCAGTTCATGCACACCAATTTTCGGCAACTTCGTTACGAATAATTTGGACTGCAACAATAACAACGCGAACATTCGACCCAACGCTAGTGAAATTTGTAATTCAATTGACGACAACTGTAATACCCTTATTGATGACGGAATAACTTTCGTTAATTATTACATTGACACGGATGGTGATGGGTATGGCGCTGGAACAGCGATAAACTCTTGTTCAAGCCCCGGTGCAGGTTACGTCACAAACAATACCGATTGCAACAATACAAACTCAGCAATAAGACCCGGAGCAACAGAAATATGCAATGCTATTGACGATAACTGTAACAGTTTAATCGATGACGGACTCACTTTCGTGAATTATTATATTGATACAGATTCAGATGGTTTCGGAGCAGGTTCAGCAACAAGCTCATGTTCAAACCTAGGAGCAGGTTACGCTACAAACAACACCGATTGCAACAATACAAACGCAGCAATAAGACCCGGAGCAACAGAAATATGCAATGCTATTGACGATAACTGTAACAATTTAATCGATGACGGACTCACTTTCGTGAATTATTATATCGATACGGATTCAGATGGTTTCGGAGCAGGTTCAGCAACAAGCTCATGTTCAAACCTAGGAGCAGGTTACGCTACAAACAACACCGATTGCAACAA
>Ga0114980_10000029_pt1 | contig 87214 bp, 68 predicted proteins | sample S_140806_EF_Meta_FD_87018 | JGI IMG/M metagenome (GOLD analysis project Ga0114980, IMG submission 87018) | Freshwater microbial communities from Lake Simoncouche, Canada to study carbon cycling - S_140806_EF_MetaG | ecosystem: Environmental > Aquatic > Freshwater > Lake | place: Lake...
AAAGGCCCTATTTCTAGGGCCTTTTCTATGTCTTGAAGAAACTAATTAGTTCTTCAACATTTTTTTTCTTGCAACAGCGTTGTTCGAAGTGTGAATCTCTACCGTATACATTCCTGCAGACCAGTTAGAAGAATCTACGAATACAACTTCTTGATTGGTTGTGTTCGAATTGTAAACCACTCTTCCCATTGCATCGAATACACGAATTGCACTTACACGCTCTGACGCGCGAATTGCAAACGACTCATTCGCTGGATTTGGAAATACATTGAATGAAACTTCTTCATTCTCTTCAACCCCAATGTAGCATGGGCTCGTATTCAAATTCAAAGCACAAGCAATACGTGGTACTGAATACCCCATAATTGAATCGCAATATGCCATTCCTTTAGCAGCAGACATGTCTGGGTTAGTAGCTAAACCGTTTGCACTGTTTGGATTCGTTGCAGCATCCCACCATTCCCATGGCGCTGTATCTGCTTCCATTCCTGTTGGACGCTCCAATGGGAACAAACCGTGGAAACCATTGTTGGTTGAGTTTGCAGCATCCGTGTAGGGTTGACCTAGAGCATAACCCTCAGCCAATTCAAAAATCCCGTTGTTTCCGTATTGACTCATCGCCAATTGAACATCATAGCTTCCACTAACCTCCACTACTGGTAGGTTCAAACCAGGAACGATAACCATACCGTAATAATAAGGAGCAAAAGGATCTGAAGGAACTTGGAAAGAAATCATTGGGTTGTCATTTGCATCAATCCAAGAAATATCTCCGCAAGCACCGCCCATGTTTAACGCAACACTTACGTCAGAGCTATAACCTACGTGGTTAGCATAACAAAGAGTATCACCATTCAAAGGGTTAACACCAACAGAAGTACCATTGATATCTCCATTCACGAAATCCAATACCATTGGAACTCCAGTGCTCGTTGTAAACTTAGGCAACAACAAGTCTGTGTATGCATCAATTCCTGTTATAGCGAATGTGATATATCCACCTGTACCTTGTCCCCAAACTGCAACACGAGTTGGATCGATTCCAAATGGATTTCCATCTTCAGCAGCCGTCTTACGGAAAAAACGAACAGCAGTGCGACCGTCTTGAACACCACGGTAAGCCGCGTTAATCAAAGTGTTTACACGCTCTTCTTGAGTCGCTGCAATTGGATTCCATCCTAGACGGTAGTCGCAAGAAGCTACTACATAACCCAATTTAGCTAGACGAGTGCACATTTCAACAATGGTTGAATCTGTGCGTGTACCGCCTGCTCCCTGATTCTGTGGAAAAGGAAGGAAGTTTCCAGTGTGGAAATAAAGAATAACCGGACGGTTCGTTTCCGTGTCTCCAGCTGGAGAATAAACATCCATTTTCAAAGCCTCGGGAACCGCTTGCCCTAGCTGAGAATAATACAATACAGTAGCGTTTACGCCATAGGTAACGTCCGTTTGAACGTTAACCGAAGAAAATTGCTCGGTCATGTAACGTTGTGCAAATGCACTAGTCACACTCAACAATGCAATTGCAATCAATGAGTAGATTTTTTTCATAAGTTATTTATTTGATTTTTGATGATTGAACGAATATTGGATGCTAAGATAGGCCATTCTTCCTATTGAAGGCCCTCCATATACTTGAACTTGTTGGTTATTTAACACGTTCGATGCTCCAAGCTTAACAAAGATATTTGATGAGATAAGACTGTAATTAACCTGCACGTCTACCATATCATACGTATTGATATATCCTGTGAATTGCGGAGACCCTTCAAAGAGATACCCTTGTATCCACTTGTAGTTCACGCTATATCCCCAACAATTTCCGTTATTCGTTTCAAATAATTTATTTCCGGTAAGACTAACGTTGTATTTATGCTTCGGCGTGTTGAAAGCAGGAATTATCGGGTCATTTGGATCGCTTCTTACAATACTATTGAATGAATAATTCGCACCGAAACTATGCTTTTCATGGAAATAATAATTCAATCCAACACTAGCCCCTTGAGTTGTAACTGTATTTTTCGAATTCGCTGAATAACGATACACTTGTAAATCTTCTGGAAGATAAGACGGCGGAGGAAAATTTGCTGAAAGACCAATGTTGTATCCAATGAAATGCTTATAAACACTGTAATAGGCCCCCAAATCTATATAAACTTTTGAATCGAAGAACGAAGCACGATATCCCAACTCCATTGTCTTCACTTGCTCAGGGCGAATAGGGTCAATGTTGAAATACTTTAAGCTGTCGGTATTCAAACTGTTGCGATAGGCGTTGAAACTGCCTAACGTAATCAATGAATCAACACCATATAAATTTCCACTTAATATGGCCGGACCAACATTCAAGCTCAAATACTGATCGGTTAGAGTTGGATTTCTTAATGCCGAAGAAAAAGAGGCTCGCAAGTAGTGATTTTTCTTGGGTTGAAATACAACAGACGCAGCAGGGCTAACTAGTGCATCGAAATTCACATTTTTATCTAAACGCAACGTTCCACTGATAATCAAACGATTCTCTAATAATTTCTTCGTTGCTCCGAAATACAAACCACCTTCGTAGTTGTAAATTTTCTCGACATCATCTGTAAATATGGTTCCTGCCGAATTGGGACGATACAAACGAGCGTTCCCTCCTATCCGATAATCGATATAACCCCTTCCTTCCCATTGATACTCACCTTGGGTGTGAAAAAGCGAAGATCGATCATAGAATCGTGTTCCCCCATCTGCATCATTGTTATTCGAGGATGTTATGCTGTTAAAGTTCGAATTAAATAAGGCCGACCCTGGTTGAAAAAATCCATATTGCCCCGCCATAGGAATTCCAGCGGTGCCGTTGTTGGTCCAATTTTCTACCAACTGATGATAAAAGGCTAAACTATCAGCATTCTGCGCTGACCACGAAGCATACTGTTCGTCGGTAGGTACAATGAAAAAATTAGGTTCTGCAGGCCAATTCGGATTTTGAACGTATTGCGGATAATTCATATCAAGCACTCTGTTCCGTATTGAATCTTGCCAATACTTAACATAGGCATTCGCCCAATTCTCATCAGAACGTGCAACATCTTGCAACTTCAATGCTGTAAAATACGGGTCGAAGCTTTTTCCAGCATTCTCGCCGGTACCATAGAACCGAATGAAGTACTTATCCTTTTTTTTCAATTCTACTCTTCCCTGAAAAAACAAAATATCGCGAAGACTGAATCGATTATCCCCTTGATAAACGGTTGTCCCTTGACCAACATTTCCCGCAACTATAAGTTCCGGCGAATTCTCTTCCAATTCCGGTTTCAAGCGCAAATGAACCGAGGCATTGGCCTTCACATTCTTTGTGTTATAGTTCACTAAATCAGATTCACGATAACCCGTTCTGAAAAAAGTTCCCAATCCAGGTTTTCCATTCTGATCCTCTGAATAATTATTCGCCGGAAAATATTCGTCACCATAAATATTAACCGCATCAAACCTACCCGGATTGCTCGCTGCATACCCGCCGTTATAAATAGGAGATTGATTATCCGCAGCCCAATCCAATGCTTTAAAAGCAAAAACATTGAATTTATAAGCCAGGAATTTAAAGCCTTCTTCGTTGGAAAACGCATGAGCAAAACGTACCGCTGGTTCTACCAACTGCCTCTCGCCCACTCTGAGCTGCGCGGTGAGACCTGTGTATACAAATGGATCTTTTGTTTCCATTTTAATTACACCGTTAAAAGCACCAGGACCGTAAAATGCACTACTCGCCCCTTGTACAATTTCCACTGCGAAAACATCTAAATCGGGAGCGCCTAGAAAATTTCCTAAAGAGAAATTCAAACCGGGTGATTGGTTATCTACGCCGTCTATCAATTGTAAACTTCTTACTGGAGATGTAGAATTGAAACCTCTCGTATTGATAACACGAAATCCTAAACTTGCTGTGGTTAAATCAACTCCTTTCAAAGCTCCTAATCCTTCGTAGAAATTTCCTGAAGCCGAATTTTTTATTGCTGTTAAATCCATTCTTTCGACAGTCAATGGATTTTGCTTTTGTTTCTCTGTAATGCGTGTGTCTTTAATAACTACAGTGGGTCCGAAATCTCCCTGAATCATTTCAACCAAAAGAAATTCTGTATTTTTTACCAAAATCTCTTGATCACTAAACCCCACGTATTTCACAACAATGACCGTTGGCAATTCCGAGACTTTCAATGAAAACTCACCTTCGTAGTCTGTCGCAGATCCATTGTTTGTCCCTTTTTGAAAAACAACCGCACCAGTGAGTGTTGTGCGATTTTGCTGATCAATTACCTTTCCACGCAGGGTTTGCGCATAAGAGCCAATTGTGGCCAATAACGTAAAAAGAAGGAATAGGAGATTTCTCATTTGAAGACAATTTACAACCATTTCTAACAGTCAACGTTACTCAAAAAAGAACTTATTAAAAATGAAATGAAGAAAAAAGGGCCGTCTTACGGCCCTTTTTCAAATTTATTAATTCCTCGAATTATCCGCTACAAGACTCGCAAGAATCTGGATTGTCTATTGAACAAGCAATTGCGTCTACATTTTTCTGAGAAAGAGTATCCGGCGTAATATTCATACTAACAGTAACAGGTGCACTCTCTATTACTACTTCAGCCTTTGGCTGAGACAATTGCGTCTTATCTACAGTGAACTTAATAGCATCTGTAGCCGCTTTAGTGCGTAAATAATACATACCGGTTTTCAATCCTTTCTCCCAAGCGTAGAAATGCATAGAAGTTAGCTTACCGAAGTTCGCATTTTCCATGAAAATATTCAACGACTGACTTTGGCAAATGTAAGCTCCGCGATCGGCAGCCATATCTATGACCACACGTTGTGAAATCTCCCAAGCTGTTTTGTACAGGGCTTTCAAATTATCTGGAATCTCATCTATGTTCTGAACAGAACCGCTGGTTGACATTAACTTGTTTTTCAAGTTGTCGTTCCACAACCCAAGATTTACAAGGTCTTTCAATAAGTGTTTATTCACGACAATGAATTCGCCCGCCAAAGTTCTTCTTGAATAAATGTTTGTCGTATAAGGTTCGAAACACTCGTTATTTCCTAAAATCTGAGCAGTAGACGCCGTTGGCATTGGTGCTAACAACAAGCTATTGCGCATTCCGTATTTCGTAATTTCTTCTTTCAATACGCTCCACTCCCAACGATCTGTTGGAGTAACATTCCACATATCGAATTGAAGAATTCCTTTCGATGCTGGAGAACCTTGGTAAGATTCGTAAGCACCATCCCTTCGAGCTAAATCTTTAGAAGCCGTGCAAGATGCGTAATAAATAGTTTCGAAAACTTCGCGATTCAATTTCTTCGCCTCTTCTGAATCGAATGGGAAACGCATTAATATAAAGGCATCTGCCAATCCTTGAACACCAATTCCAATTGGACGGTGACGCATGTTTGAATTGCGTGTTTCAGGAACTGGGTAATAATTACCGTCAATAATTTTGTTCAAGTTCACCGTTAATTGGTAAGTCACTTCGAACAATTTATCGTGATCAAAAGCGCCGTCCTTAACAAATTTCGGCAATGCAATTGAACCTAAATTACAAACTGCAATTTCATCAGGTGCCGTGTACTCAATAATCTCGGTGCACAAGTTAGAACTCTTGATCGTACCCAAGTTTTGCTGATTGCTCTTACGATTCGCAGCATCCTTGTATAACATGTAAGGGTTACCTGTTTCAATCTGCGACTCTATAATTTTATACCATAAGTCTTGCGCTTTGATGGTTTCTCTTCCTTTTCCTTCAGACTCATACTTCGTGTAAAGCTTTTCAAACTCTTCACCCCAACAATCTGAAAGTCCTGGACATTCATTTGGACACATCAATGTCCATGTTCCACCGTCCTTCACACGCTGCATAAACAAATCAGGAATCCAAAGCGCATAGAACAAATCACGGGCACGAATTTCTTCTTTACCGTGGTTTTTTCTTAAGTCTAAAAAGTCATAAACATCTGCGTGCCACGGTTCAAGATAAATCGCAAATGAACCTTTGCGCTTTCCACCACCCTGATCTACATAGCGGGCTGTGTCATTGAATACACGTAACATTGGAACAATACCATTGCTCATGCCATTTGTGCCTCGGATATAAGAACCCTTCGCACGAACATTGTGAATGCTAAGACCAATGCCACCGGCGCTTTGAGAAATTAAAGCAGTTTGCTTCAACGTGTCATAAATTCCTGGGATACTGTCATCTTTCATTTGAAGAAGGAAGCACGAGCTCATTTGCGGCTTCGGTGTTCCTGCATTGAAAAGCGTAGGTGTTGCATGCGTGAACCATCCTTCGCTAATCATGTTGTAGGTCTTCACAATTTCATCTAAATCTGTTTTGTGAATTCCAACTGCAACACGCATAAACAAATGCTGTGGACGTTCAACCACTGTCCCGTGCATTTTCAACAAATACGATTTCTCTAATGTCTTGAATCCGAAATAGTCGAATTGAAAATCACGGTCGTAAATAATGGTGCTGTCCAATAACGGTGCATTCTCCATAATTACATTGTGCACATCTTCAGCGATTAAGCCAGCACCTTTTCCTGTCTTCGGATCTACATAATTGTACAAATCTGAAATAGTCTGGGAAAAAGATTTCTTCGTGTTTTTGTGCAAGTTTCCAATAGCAATACGAGACGCAAGAAGCGCGTAGTCCGGGTGTGTTGTTGTATTCGTTGCCGCTATTTCTGCTGCAAGCGTATCTAACTGACTGGTTGTAACGCCATCGAATACCCCTTCAATTACCTTCATGGCAATTTTCAATGGGTCAATGATTGGGTTCAACCCGTAACATAATTTTGAAATTCGGGCAGTGATCTTATCGAATTTCACTGTCTCTTTTCTACCGTCTCTTTTTACTACAAACATGTGCTTCTATATATTTCGTTAATGCTTAATTTTCTTAAAAATCATCTGAAAATGAAATCGTTCTTGAATCCTCTGAAGGCCCATCTTTCACTCCAGCTTTCTGATACTCAGCCACACGCTTTTCAAAGAAGTTCGTCTTTCCTTCAACACTTATTAAATCCATAAAGTCAAACGGATTCGTACTGTTATAGATTTTTTCATTGCCCAATTCGCTCAACAAACGGTCAGCTACAAATTCAATGTACTGACTCATCAAATCGCTGTTCATTCCAATCAAACGCACAGGTAATGCATCTGTGATAAACTCACGCTCAATTGCTACTGCTTGTTCAATAATTTCACGAACGCGTTCGATAGGAAGTTTGTTTTGGATATGCTCGTTATAAAGCAAACAAGCAAAATCGCAATGCATTCCTTCGTCACGACTAATTAATTCGTTACTGAAGGTAAGGCCTGGCATAAGACCGCGTTTCTTCAACCAAAAAATACTGCAGAAACTTCCTGAGAAGAATATTCCTTCTACAGCAGCGAATGCAACCAAGCGTTCAGCAAACGTCCCGCCTTTAATCCAACGCAAAGCCCATTCGGCCTTCTTCTTCACGCAGTCCAACGTGTCGATTGCTTTGAATAAATAATTCTTGTCTGCAGTGTCCTTGATGTAGGTGTCAATCAACAATGAATATGTTTCACTGTGAATATTCTCCATCATGATTTGAAATCCGTAGAAAAATTTCGCCTCCGTATATTGCACTTCACGAACGAAGTTCTCCGCTAAATTCTCATTTACAATTCCATCGCTTGCGGCGAAGAAAGCCAAAACGTGTTTAATGAAATGACGCTCGTCGTTGTTCAACTTGGTATTCCAATCAACCAAGTCAACACTCAAATCAATTTCCTCAGCAGTCCAGAAACTTGCCTCAGATGTTTTATACATCTGCCAAATATCCTGATGGACAATTGGAAACAAGACAAATCTATCTGGGTTCTCTTTTAAAAGCGGTTCTTCGTGCTGCATCAATTTATTTTTTCAGTGTTGTGGCCTCCATAAATTCTATTTATTCTACCAAAGAATAAAAAAGAAATTCAGGACTTCAAAGATTCATTATTGATTGTGAAATTGCAACTTAAAACAGTTAACAAGAAGGGCTAGTTTTTAACAATCAAAATTTCATTTCTCTGAACCCCTTGTCCACGTAGGGATTTGTGATTTTTGTGATTTTTTTCTTGTTTTTATGACAGATTTTCCGCTATATTTTATGGCACCACTTTTATTAAGAACTTGGCTCAAATGACTGCTTTTATACCCTTAAAAAAGGAAAGAACACGTTACATTTGTAACCATTAATTGAAGAACCTATGCTTGGAGCGCTGAATACTATTCTGAAGAAAATAATCGGAGATAAAAAAGAGAAAGATCTTGAAGCCATTCAACCGCTTCTTAAAGCCACTAAATCTGCCTGCGAATCTGTTTCAAATGCAAGTGCAGATGACGTTCGACGTATGTCCGTGGAAATGCAGGATCGTATTCAAAAACACGTTCAGCATTTAGAAGACGAAGTTTTGGCATTGAATGCGAAAGCTGACGCACTTCCTCTAGATGCCTTAGAAGAAAAAGAAGGGATTTACGGTGAGGTTGACAAAGTAAGAACAACAATTAACGAAGAGATTGAAGCGGTGCTATTGGAAATTCTTCCAGAAGCTTTTGCAGTGATTAAGCGCACTGCAGAGCTTTTCAAGAATAACGAGGAGATTACCGTTACCGCTAACACAAGCGATAGAGAATTTTCGGCGCAGCCCGCTAAAGATTACGTTCGAATTGAAGGTAACAACGCCGTCTGGAAGAACAATTGGTCTGCTGCTGGGAACCGCTTTACTTGGGACATGGTTCACTACGATGTTCAATTAATTGGAGGTATTGCCCTTCACCAAGGAAAAGTTGCAGAAATGGCTACCGGTGAAGGTAAAACGCTTGTTGCTACGCTTCCTGTATTCTTGAATGCCCTTGCAAACAAAGGTGTTCACGTGGTTACTGTGAACGACTATTTGGCTCGACGTGACTCTGAATGGATGGGACCTTTGTACGAGTTTCATGGATTAAGTGTTGATTGCATAGACAAGCACCAACCCAATTCAGATGCAAGAAGAAATGCCTATCGCTCGCATATTACTTTCGGAACGAACAATGAATTTGGCTTTGACTATTTGCGTGACAATATGGCCGTTGAAGCCTCGCATTTGGTTCAACGTAAACATCACTTCGCAATTATTGATGAAGTAGATTCCGTATTAATTGACGAAGCAAGAACTCCGCTTATTATTTCCGGCCCAACATCAAAAGGAGATCAGCAAGAATTCGATGCGTTGAAGCCGAAGATTCAAATTCTGATGAACGCGCAGAAATCGGCTGTCACAGACTTTTTAACGGAAGCAAAAAGGAAACTTCAACCGGAATCGGGAACACCAAACAAAGAAGAATTAACCGAAGGAGGATTAGCTCTTCTTCGCGCTTACAGAGGATTACCGCGTAACAAAGCCCTTATTAAATTTTTAAGTGAAGACGGAATCAAGGCCATCCTTTTAAAAACAGAAGGCTACCATCTTCAAGACAATCAGCGTGAAATGCCAAAAGCAGATGCTGAGTTGTTCTTCGTCATTGACGAGAAAAACAATCAAATTGAATTAACAGACAAGGGTATTCAATTGATGTCGAAAAACATGGAAGACGAACGCTTCTTCGTCCTTCCTGATATCGGAACCGAAATAGCGCAAATCGAAAAAAACTCACAGAGCGATTCAGAACGCGTGAGCGCCTTAGAAGAACTTCAACGCGATTACAGTGTGAAAAGCGAACGCATTCACACCATTAACCAACTTCTTAGAGCATACGCACTTTTCGAAAGAGACAAGGAATACGTGGTCATGGACAACAAAGTGAAAATTGTTGATGAGCAGACCGGACGTATGATGGAAGGTCGCAGATTCTCTGACGGACTTCACCAAGCCATTGAAGCGAAAGAGAATGTGAAGGTGGAAGCAGCTACACAAACCTACGCTACTGTTACCTTACAGAATTACTTCCGCATGTACCACAAACTTGCGGGTATGACAGGAACGGCAGAAACAGAAGCGGGAGAATTGTGGGACATCTACAAGTTAGATGTTATGATTATCCCAACTCACCGTGCTATTTCTAGAAAGGACCAGGACGATAAAATTTACAAAACGAAGAGAGAAAAATACAATGCTGTAATTGAAGAAATTGCAGAACTGCGTGAAGCCGGAAGACCTGTTTTGGTTGGTACCACCACCGTTGAAGTTTCTGAAGTTTTAAGCAGAATGCTTCGTCAACGCGGTATTGACCACCAAGTTTTGAATGCGAAGCTTCACCAAAAAGAAGCGGAAATTGTATCTCTTGCGGGAAAAGCAGGAACGGTTACCATTGCAACAAACATGGCCGGTCGCGGTACCGACATTAAACTTGGAGAAGGCGTTAAAGATTCGGGAGGATTAGCCATTATTGGAACGGAGCGTCACGACTCTCGTCGTGTTGACCGCCAGTTACGCGGACGCTCGGGTCGTCAAGGGGATCCAGGATCTTCTTCTTTCTATGTTGCATTGGAAGATGATTTGATGCGTTTATTTGGAAGTGATCGTATTGCTAAAATGATGGATAGACTTGGCCTGAAGGAAGGCGAGGTTATTCAGCATTCAATGATTACCAGTTCCATTGAAAGAGCTCAGAAAAAAGTTGAAGAAAATAACTTTGGTATTCGCAAACGTTTGTTGGAATTCGATGACGTTATGAATGCTCAGCGTGAGGTTATCTACAAACGCAGAAGACACGCTTTGTTTGGAGAGCGCTTGAAGCTTGATATCGACAATATGCTATACGACTTAGCTCAAGCAGCTGTTTCGTATGCCCACAGTGCGAAAAACTACGACGCCTACAAAATTGAATTGTTGCGTTATTTCGGTATTGAAGCGCCCGTGACACATGATCAGTTCATTCAAGAAAATGAAATGAATGTGATTCATGCAACTTACGAGGCTGTTTTAATGGCGTATACTTCACGTATTGATAGTCTTGCTGAAGAGGCTTTCCCTGTGATTGAAAATGTATACCGCACCAATTCACAAGGTTATCAGAACATCGCCATTCCATTCAACAATGGTTTGAAAGGAATTCAAGTTGCTGTTAATTTAGAAAAAGCACATTCTTCTGGTGGAAAAGAAATGATTAGCGCCCTTGAAAAAGGAATTACGTTGGCCATTATCGATCAAAACTGGAAAGAGCATCTTCGTGCCATGGACGACTTAAGAAGTAATGTGCAGTTCGCTGCTCATGAGCAAAAAGATCCTTTATTGATTTACAAAAAAGAGAGTTTCGATTTGTTTCGAATTATGATTACTAAGACGAATGCTGAAATTGCAAACTTCTTATTAACCTGTCAACTTCCCTCTGGAAGCCAAGTCAATCAAGCGCCACAGCGGGAAGTCGTTCGAACACAAACAATGAAAGCAGACTCTGGAGACTTGAATCAACATGCAAGTCAAGCCCAAGAAGCTGGTGAACGCATTTCTCAACAACGCAGTGAACCAGTTGTTGCTGACCCGAAAATTAATCGTAACGAACCGTGCCCATGCGGTTCCGGAAAGAAATACAAATCTTGTCACGGAAAATAATTATTCCGCGGCAAGATTTTCCCATTTTTCCATAAGTCCTTCAAGCTCCTTTTTTAGTTGCTCGTACTTGGTGTTTTGTGAATTCACGAGTTCAAGGTTGGAATAATCCATGGTAGACATTTCGTTTTCAAGTTCTGCCATTTGGGCTTCCTTCTTTTCAATATCTCCTTCCACCTTCTTTACTTCTTTCTCCTTCGTTTTATCAATCTTTACGGCCGGTTTAACCTCAACAACAATCTCTTCTTTCTGAATTTTCTCTTGTTGTTTCGCTACTTTCTCATTCTCATAAAGTGCAATACTCGTCGCTTTTTTATCGCGTAAAAATTCTTTCACATCGCCGGGAAAAACAACCATTCTATCGGCCTGAATCTCAAATACTTTTTGGGTTAACCCATCTAAGAAATCCCTGTCATGAGAAACCAACAAAACGGTCCCATCGTATTTCGCGATTGCATTTTTCAGAACTTCTTTCGAAGCTAAATCCAAGTGATTCGTAGGCTCATCGAGAACCAAGAAATTGTAGGGTTGAAGCAACAGCTTACAAAATGCTAAACGCGCTTTTTCTCCTCCCGACAACACTTTCACTTTTTTGTCTATATCATCTCCACTGAACAAAAACGCTCCTAACAGCCCACGCACACCTTTTCGAATCTCGCCAACCGCTTCGTCGTCTATGGTTTGGAAAACAGTTTTTTCACCATCTAAAATATCACTTTGGTTCTGCGCGTAGTAACCGACTTCAACGCTATAACCAATCTTCAATTCACCGTCAAAGGCCTCTTGATTCATGATCATACGAAGCATCGAGCTCTTTCCTACTCCATTCTTTCCTATTAAAGCAACTTTTTCACCACGGACAATCTGAAAATTCACCTTAGAAAAAAGATGTAAATCCCCGTAAGACTTACCCACATCGAATCCTTCCAAGATAACCTTACCCGAATGCGGCGAAGGCGGGAAAGCAATTCGAACCTTCGTTCCATCTATATCATCAACCTCAATTTTCTCTAACTTATCGAGCTTACGAATCAATGTTTGTGCGAATGCCGCCTTGTCTTTTTTCGCACGGAATTTATCAATTAACTTCTTAGTGTCTTCAATGTACTTCTGCTGGTTCTTTGCGGCGTTTTCTTGACGCTCAACCTCTGATTCACGTTGAACAATGTATTTGGAATACGAAAACTTATAATCGTACAATTTCGATTTAGAAATTTCAATGGTACGTTTCGTGACATTATCTAAGAAGGTTCTATCGTGCGAAATAAGCACGATGGCACCAGGGTATTCAACTAGGAATTCCTCCAACCATTCAATACTTTCTATGTCTAGGTGATTGGTTGGCTCATCGAGCAAAAGCAAATCGGGATTCTCTAAAAGTAGTTTGCCCAACTCCACGCGCATTTTCCAACCCCCGCTAAATTCACGCATAGGCCGCTTCAAATCTTTCGACGAGAAACCCAGTCCTTTTAAAACGCGTTCTATCTTTTCGTCGGTACTTCCCACATCGAGTAGAGATAAGCGATGCGAAACCGCTTCGATTTCATCGATTAAATTTGCATAATCGTCAGAAGTATAATCGGAATGATTGGCAATTAAATCACCAAGCTCATCCATACGAGCTTTCATCACCTGCAGTTCACGGAAGGCACCTTGCGCCTCTTCATAGACCGAAGCATCTTCTGAATGCACCATTTCTTGAGGAAGGTATCCGATAGTTGTTCCTCTCGCTAAAGAAATAGTTCCTTCGGTTGGTTTTTGAATTCCGGCTAAAATTTTTAGCATGGTCGACTTACCCGCCCCGTTCTTTCCTACCAATCCAATTCTTTCGCGTGGACCTATGAAATATCCAATCTTCGAAAACAACTCTCTCGAGCCAAAATGCACACTTAAATTCCCTACTGTAATCATTTACATTATAAAAAAACAAACCCCTCGGATAAACCGAGGGGTTCAGATTCAAAACTTAAATTCTAGTAATTCCACAAATCATGTTCGTATTCGTAGATCTCTTTCTTTATTCGCTCACCTTCTAACAAGGCGTCTATTCCTTGAGCGTAGTCCGTAATGTTTCGATCATAAATATTCTCTTCTTTAATCACGTAACCCGAAAAGTGTCTTGTTTCAAACAAATCTTCGAACGTTCCTTTGAAAGCATCATTCATCATGTTGAAACACTCTTTCTTTGAAAATAGGAAGCGACACTCATCGTAATACAACCAAAACAAAGGTTCTATATCTCCATTTGCCTTTTTCGCCATTGGAGCAATACCAATAATTCTTACATACCTCTGAGAACGTTGCTTATCAAAAATCCAATCTTCTTTCAATCGGTATCTTTCAATATCTTGTCCAATAATCACCGGTGGGCAACCATTCTCACTAGGTGTAGGAGAATACAAGCCTGGTATAGCTGGACAAGCGTCATCTGCGTCAGAAATACGATCCAAATCAGTATCAGGAACTGTTAAGTACGGGTCTGTTATCGCACCAACATCAATTGGGATGGACATTACTGTACTCACTTCTTGTAGGTTTACTCTTTCAGTGAATTCGTCATCTTCAGCTCCAATAGGACCCGCATTGGCCTTGTATGCTGTTATGTCTCCATCCTTCAATCCTTGCACAATAACATGCCACAAACTCTTTCTTCCTAACTTCTCATCCTTTGGGTAAAAGAGTGCGTAATTGATTTTTTGATCCAAATCAATTTCTTCCCAAACACGCTTTTTCCATAAAATATCACACTCGCGCAAATTAGGCCACTCCTTAACTTTTCTTTGTCTATTAAGAATCTGTTCGTATGATCGGTCGCGAGGCGGCGGCACATAGCTACCATTTACGACTGATTGACTCGGTTGCGCTAGTGAGACTAGCGAAGTCATTAAGAAAACAAACAGTAGGGCTGAAATTTGTGCTTTCATGGTCAACATTATTTTACGGTAAGTGCAACAGAAGATAAAGTCTTAGGCGGTTCGCCTGTTGTTGAGTAACGAATATTCGTTATAGTTATTTTGTCTCCAGCAGTAACTTTCGATAATGCAGCTCTCATTTTTGGTGTTAAGCTAGCATTTGACGAATTATCTACAAGTGATTTACCTGGTCCTGAAATGTCCATGGTAAATCCAAGAATACTAATTTGAATTCCTGTAAAGACAAAATCCTCAGGCATAAACGCTTCAACAATTGAAGATGATCTACACCCCGAACCAACAGTTGACTCAAGAGACGAGGCACCTGCGAATTTGGCAATTGGTCGTGGAACTGATTTCACAACGAACTGTTTTGGTGGCATACTAACAGATTTCCCGTTAATGGTTGCACTCACACGAATTTCTGCAGTTGCGTTTCCTGAACCAGAGGATGGAGAAACTTCGAAGTTTCCACCACCTTTAGATGAAATACTGCCACCCGTCATTGACACCTGCAATTGGCTCGGGTCAACACCTGGTACAGAAATTTCAACAGGATTTAAAACTCCACGATAGAATACATTCATTTTCGTAGCTGAAACTACCAATGAAGCCTCGCCCACGGTAAACGCAGGAATAATAAAAGGGATAGCCTTGTCTTGACCTTCAGCATCTTGGTATACGATGACACCTTTGTGCGAGTGAGAACCCAAAGCACTTTCATTTATTTTAAACTTACACTTTCCGTCTGAACCTGAAACAAGAGCTTCTTTACCAGCATAGTCAAACAATTCTGGCTTAGCACCTTCTCCAACTTCACCACCCATATAAACTTTCGTCTTGCTAGCTTTGTTATAAGCAGCTAAGTAAATCTCAGCTACAAAGGAGTCTCCCTTAAGGATATAACTTTGCTTTGGAACTACAGCAACTGTAACATCGGAGAATTTCAAATCTGATGCATTGATTTGAGACGCTAAATAGTTTAAAACCGTGTTTTTAACCAAAATAACATCTGATTCAATTTTACTCAAATGTGCAATTACCGCAGCAAGTGGTGAGTGATAGAATAAAGCAGTTTCCCACTTTTCGTCTGGCTCTCCTTTTTCGCTGTTTGGAATATCCGCGAAAGCAAAGGTGTTAGCAATAAGCGCCTTGGCTTCAGGTGATCTGTCAGCAAGAACGTGATTATTACCTTTAAGATCGGTTACAGCTAAGTTTTGACAATCATTTGAAAAGGCAGTTAATTTCTCGCGAAGTTCAACTGCTGACCATGCTCCGCTTCTCGGTGAAGCTGGCTCATCGCCAATTAACATTCCGGTGGTGTTTTGATTCTCGTCTGGCTTAGTTACTTTTTCTTTATCGCCAATATCAATCAAATGTCCATCTACAATGAACTCCTCAAAACCTGAACCATCAGGATTTCCTTTTGCAGAACAAGCTAAAACACGGGCTTTCAACTCAATGATATGAGCTACCAGTGCATCTGCCTTTTCTACTATTTCATGCGCTTTATCTTGGAATGGACGTGCCTTCTCTTTATCGCTCCAATTGTCTAACAAGCCAAGTGTTGCATCGGCACGTTCCTCTGAGTTTGCGCTGTTTTTAACCAATCCGCGATTGATTTGAATGAAGGCGTTTAATACGTCCTTCGAAATATTCATGGCAAGAAGTGCGGTAAGAACGAGATACATCATCCCGATCATCTTCTGCCGTGGGGTTTCTTTTCCACCAGCCATTTTAGTTCCTCCTTATTTTAATTACTACAATTATTATGTGGAACTTATGCTTGACGGCCAGAGCCCATTGCATTTAACATATTCGCATAAACCGTATTCAACGATTTCAAGTTATGAGCAAGCTCAGAGATATTCTCTTTGTACAACTTAGTATCTTCAACAGAGTCTGCAAGGTTTTTAACCAATTCACCCATATCTCCGTACATCGCACGAGTTTTCTCAAGCTCGACAAGTTGTAATTCGTACATACCATTTAAAGCAGCCAAATTTTGAGACATCTTTTGTAAATGAACTCCAGCACTTGCGCCTTGCTCTGAATGCGCAGCCAAACCTGTGAGTTGCTCAGATGCTGCCTCATAGGTAGCAGCCAATTTCGTTACTTTTACAGACGCATCTTGCAATGAGCTTGCATAGTTAGAACTGGCAGTTGCCGCCTCGGTTGAATCAGCCATTTGACGAGCATTTGAACTGAATGTTCTCATACCGTCTCCTAAGCTAGCGATCAAATCGCCATCGATTTTAGCCTCACTCAATAGGGCATCTAATTGCTGAGAAACACCACTGTTTACAGCAGGAGCTGCTTTTTTAGTTTTTGAACCATGACCATGCTCTCCGTCTTCTGGGGTAGCAAGTTCTGGATACACTAACGACCAATCTGGCTCTTCATGAAGTGGCTCGAAAGCTGAGAAAAAGAAGATAACTGCTTCTGTACTCAATCCCACTACCAGCAGCAAGGACGCAAATGGCCAGTGCTGAATTTTAAACATCGCTCCAATAATTACGACTGCCGCTCCAATTCCGTACAGTTTCGACATAAAATTCTTCCAAGCTTTACTTCCAGGTTTCATTGATTTAAAAATTTAAGTTATTATAAGGTTTAATTGGTTTCTAGATAAAAATTACTCGGTTCCTGAAGGACTGTTCCAATCTTCCTTTGGACCACTCTTTCCACGACCTAAGTAGGTCATTACACAACGGAATCCGATATAAGACTTTGCAGTGTCTTGATATTCGTAAGAACGAGATCCGCATTGAATGAAATAACTGATGTCTTTCCAAGATCCGCCGCGAATAACTTTACGCTTTTGCGTAGTGCCATCCTCGCCTTCTTTAGCGCGATAATCAAACTCCGGGTTTAAATCATGCATAATCTCATAGGCCGATTCATCATAGGCTGTGTTACACCATTCTGCAACATTTCCTGCCATATTGTACAAACCCCAACCGTTAGGTGAATAAGATCCGATAGGAACGGTATGAACTCCATTATCATCTGGATAGTCACCGCGCATAGGCTTAAAGTTTGCTAGCGGACAACCTTGGTAATTTCTTACATAAGGACCTCCCCAAGGATATTCTTCGTTAGACAAACCACCGCGAGAAGCATATTCCCACTCTGCCTCAGATGGCAATCTGAACCTTTGAACAAAGGTTTCTCCATTCTGTTGCTTCCACTCGTTAAGAATTTGAGTTCTCCAAGCGCAGAAAGCTTGACATTGTCCCCAGGTTACTCCTACTACAGGGTAATCGTCATAGGCCGGATGCCAAAAATAAGTCTCAGTTAAATGCGTGTTATTCGCGTAAGAGAAATCGTGCGTCCACACCAATGTGTCTGGATAAACATTTATTTCCTCCTCGATTATAAATTGAGATCTGTCTTCATTCACTCTGATATCATGCAAATGATTCAAACTGTTTTTAACAGTCAAAGGAGTTTCACGATTTCCTTTTTTCTTTGCGGCACCTTGAAAGTCGATCCACCAATATTTGTAGTTCAACTTTTTCGTATCCAATTCCCAACGGTCATAAAACTTGTTTTTTCCTGAATAGTAGAACCCGTCACCCTCATCTGCAATGACTTCGAAAATATCGTCGTTAGTCATGTCAATCTCCAACTCCCAATCAAGCTTATATCCTTTCTCAATATACCTTGCCATATCACGACCGTCTTCACGCTCTTCAATCTTGAATCCTTCTATATCGCCTTCAGCAAGTTTATTTCTCATGAGCGAGTCACGTACCCAGTAAACAAATTGACGATACTCATTGTTGGAAATTTCATGCTGATCCATATAGAAAGCAGAAACAGTAACTGTTTTGGACTTAACAGTCATTCCACCTGCAAGATCGCGGTCGTTGTTACCCATGGTAAAGGAACCGAAATGAACATAATTCATTCCATAAGGATTCACTTGAACCCATTCCTCGCGGGGGTATACGCCTACTAATTCTCCAGCTGGTCCAGGATAACACCCTACTAGTAAGGATGACACCAATGCGAAAAACAAAATTGATTTTTTCATGATTTCCTAAATTAATGAGCTAAACTCTGTTGGGTTAAGTTTAACGTATATATAACTACACAAGGTTTCATTTTATTGTTATAACAATCGAGGATCTCCCGAAATTCTTCGAATTGGGGTTTTTCCAAGATTAAATTCATAAGTCAAAAAGAATTCGTGTGATCCAGCGCTGTAGTCTTTAATCGTGCTTAATGTGACATCATATGAATATCCCATTTTGAATCCATGCGTGTAAGTATAACGACCCTGCTGAACAGTATTCAATGTCATTTGCAAACCTGCCATAGGAATAATTGCATCTCCAGGACGGAAAGCAACACCACCCCAAAGCAAATTGTTCCACAATACGTTAGCATTAACATCGATAGCCGGAGATGCTTTCATATCCGTTTTGATTAAGGCGTTGGTCCGAATAACCAATCCGTTATTCAAATCGTGATTGTATCCACCCATCACATAAATGTGCCTCGCTGTTGTGAAACCTAAATCTGACAAACTAGTCGCAGGTAAGTGGGTTGCACTTACTCCAGCGTAAAACTTATCTTTTTGATAGAACATCAAACCAAAGTTTGCATCAAATCCACCTTGCGATAGACCTGTTGTTGGAATGTTAGGATCATTAGGATCAATAGCAATCCAGTTTGTCCCTAAAGTCTTTGAAACCATTCCAACTTGGAATCCAGCAGATAGGATATTATTTCCAATAGGCAAATGATAAGCTCCAGATAATCTTACGAATTTGTTTTGTTCCTGCCCCAAAACTTCAGTCATTGCGGAAAGACCTAAACCAACAGTTCTCCCACCGGCCTTAACATAACCGTTGTAATTAAACAAGTAAGTTTTCGGATCGCGATTGAAGCCATCCCATTGGTCACGGTGGAATGCTTGTATTTGATGCATGTTGTCAATACCAGCAGCTGCCGGATTGAAAGAAATTCTGTCAAACATCCACAAAGAAAATTGAGGATCTTGCTGAGCATTTACAGCACCTGCAAGTGAAAACGCTAAAAGAAGAAAATACAGTTTTTTCATCGTTTGTTTCTTTCGGTTAATTCTGAAAATCCTCAACAAGAGAATCTACAGAGTTTGCTAAAATAGAAAATCTATTTAAAAAAACAAAAAAAACTATGGAAATTCAATAAAAACTAAAGCAAAGGCTTGCAAACACGTATGATTACCAACGTGTTAAGCCCTTAAATTCCTATTGCAAATTCTTGGAATGCTAAAATTGCTTAAACCAATTTCTGAAAAGTTGTCCACCAACGATCCGGCATTTCTTGTTGAGAAGCCATGATGTAATCAGCATACGTGCAGGGAACAACATGATTTCGCTCATGCTTTTCTTCGGTTCCTGCTGGATAAGCAACTTCGAGCCACCATCGGTTTGTTAAATGACTTTTGTAAAAGACCAACTCATCTCCTGAATCGGTTAATAGGACGATAAATTTTTCATACTCTGACAGTGATGCTAATGGGTAGTCTCCCCGACGGCCATGGTAACCGTCAATGAAACACCAAATCAACTGAGCGGTAAGTTTTGCTGATTGACTATTATCGTCGAGCGCTGAGTTAAATTCATAAAAACCAATACACGTGAGCTTCTCGCTCATTCCGGCGTATTTACACAATTGTGCCGCCTCATGTCCAAAAAAACCGTTGGGGCCACTTTTATTGGTTGAAGTGAATTCCGAGTATCGAATAGAACTTAAATCGAAACTTATTAAATCCGCGTTTCGAATAATTGGTTCGGCAATAGCAAGGTCCTGCTGAATTTCGCCTAGACGTATCGCATCGAAGTACATCTTAGAGGTCAGATCAAGCAATGCCTTATCTGTGAGATACCTCTGATGTCCTAGGTTCGAAAAATTAAATAAATAGTTCGGCCTGTGAAGAATAATTCGATTTAGATAACCTTCCGAAGATGAATCATCTGGACTTGACCCAAAATCCAACTTAGAGTCAATGGTCACCAAATTAACGGTTTGTTCCATTGATTCATACGCCTTGTATGTGGCATAAGTTAAATCTTGTGACCCGCCGAGAACAACAGGCACAATATTCAACTTCATGCAAGCTGAGCAAACTTCAGCCAATGCGTAATAGGTGTCTTCAGGAGTTTCTCCGGGTAAAATATTTCCTAGATCAACAATCTTGGAATAATCGTCACATGCCAACAGGGCATACAATTCTCGGCGCACTTCATCCGGAGCATCTGAAGAACCTACGTTACCGATAGAGTTTCGATCTTCACAAACACCAACAATGGCAATTTGACGATCGTTCAAATCGTTTTCATCGTCGAAATAAAAACGCGTTTGAGCACCCAAGGTGTTATTCGCAAACGTGCGATTCGAGCTATCATGAAATAAACTCGGGGAAAGAAATACTGACAAATCCATAAAACGAAACTAAACGGAGGAACCGTTCAATTTCATTCTAAGAGAAAATCATTTCAACAAATGAATGTGATGATTCACATTTACTTCTTGGGCGCTTTTTTCGCAGCGGCCTTCTTGGCAGGAGCTTTCTTCGCAGCGGCCTTTTTAGCTGGAGCCTTTTTAGCTGGAGCTTTTTTCGGTGCAGGCTTTCTCGATGCTGCTTTTTTCGTTGCCTGCTCCATTTGCTCTTCCATTATCTGCTGAGCATTAGCCCACGATATGTCGGCAGGCTCTGCTCCTTTCGGAAGTTTGAAATTCAAGTTTCCAGATTTTAAGTACGGACCGAAGCGACCTCTTATAATTTGAACATTTTCATCTTCAGTGAAAGTCTTGAGCAGGTTTGCATTCACGCCGTTGATTTTATCTTCAACCAGTTTGATTGCTCTTTCCAAATCAATGGTGAACGGATCGTCTCCTTCCTTAACACGAAGAGATGCGTAGGTCGATTTAAATTTCACGTACGGACCGAAACGTCCGATGCCCACAACAATTTTTTCTCCGTTCCACTCGCCAAGGTTACGCGGCATCTTGAATAAATCCAAAGCTTCCTCTAGAGTTATGGTATTGATACTTTGCCCCGGACGAAGCGACGCAAATTTCTTCTCCTCTTCTTCAGCCGTTCCCAACTGAATCATCGGGCCGAATCTTCCAATACGCGCAATGATCGGTTTTCCCGTTGCTGGATCATCTCCAAGAAAACGCTCACCGGAAGCCCTAGCAGCTTCGTTCATTGTCTTATTTACATTCTCGTGAAACGGATTGTAGAATGTGCGAAGCATTTCTTTCCAATCTAATTCACCTTGAGCAATAATATCGAACTCTTCCTCAACTTTCGCTGTGAATGTAGGGTCAAGAATGGACACGAAGTTTTCCACCAAGAAGTCATTCACTACACGTCCAATGTCGGTTGGAAACAACTTCGATCGTTCCGCTCCAGTATTCTCCGTTTTCGTTTCTGACGTAATGTTTTTATTGGCCAAGGTATGCACTGCAAATGAACGCGCTTTTCCCTCCAGGTCTTGCTTCACCACGTAGGTTCTGGCTTGTATCGTGTTAATTGTTGAAGCGTAGGTTGAAGGTCTTCCAATACCTAACTCTTCCATTCTCTTCACCAAACTTGCTTCACTGAATCGCGCTGGTTTCTGCGTGAATTTTTCCTGAGCAACCATATTTCTCAGGTCCAGCATTTGCCCTTCGTGCAACGGAGGAAGAACACCACTTTCGTCAGATTCTTCGTCGTCTGTACCTTCGGCATACACTTTCATGAAACCTTGGAATTTCACAACTTGTCCTTTGGCAACTAATGTTTCAGTTCGGGTTGAAATGTTCACAAGTGCGGTTGTGTTCTCTAACTGAGCATCGGCCATTTGACTGGCTAATGTTCTCTTCCAAATTAATTCGTAAAGTCTTTTTTCGTTGGTGTCTCCGTCAATGGCTTTAACCGCCATATTGGTTGGACGAATGGCTTCGTGTGCTTCCTGCGCACCTTTTTTCGATTTAAACACTCTTGGAAAAGCATACTCTTTACCATAACTCGATTCAATCTCATTCTTCGCAGCATCCCTTGCGAAATCCGACAAGTTCATACTGTCAGTTCTCATGTAGGTGATCTTTCCGCTCTCATATAATTTCTGTGCAACAGTCATGGTTGCCTTCACGCTCATTCCCAATTTTCTTCCCGCCTCCTGCTGAAGGGTTGAAGTGGTGAACGGTGCCGCTGGGGACCTTGTTCCAGGCTTCATCTCTAAAGAAGCAATCGCAAATTCTGCTTCTTTGCAATCTTCTAAGAATGACTGAGCAGCAGTTCCATCAGAAATTTTCCCGTTATAATCTGCCTTCAATACTGCATCTGGCAAATTGAAGGTAGCACGAATTCCGAAATAAGCAGAGGCGTTGAAGACTTCAATCTCGCGTTCTCTTTCTACAATTAATCTCACGGTGACACTTTGTACACGGCCGGCACTCAATGAAGGACCAACCTTTCTCCACAAGACCGGAGAAAGTTCAAAACCTACTATTCTATCTAATATTCTTCTTGCTTGCTGCGCATTCACCAAATCCATATCTATGGTTCTTGGTTTTTCCATTGCCGCTAGGATTGCACTTTTTGTGATTTCGGAAAAAACAATGCGTTTGGTTTTACTCTCATCGATTTTCATTGCTTCTAACAAATGCCAAGAAATAGCCTCTCCCTCGCGGTCCTCATCCGTCGCTAACCAAACAAACTTATTGTCTTTTATTGCCTCTTTCGCCAATTTCTTCAGCTCATTAACAACCTTCACAGAATCTGGATAGATTTCGTAAGTAACATCGAAATTTCCGTCATCGCTTACTGCGAAATTATTCTTTGGCAAATCGCGAACGTGCCCAATACTAGCCTTTACAACGTAGTCACTTCCTAAGTACCCTTCGATGGTTTTCGCCTTTGCAGGGGACTCTACTATAACAAGATTTTTAGCCATATTTTGTTTTTGAATTGCGGCAAAGGTATATGCATTTATCTGTTAGTATCCAAATTGGTTATGCGATTATATATGCTATTTCTATAGAAATAGATTATTTTTGCACACTAATCAAAACAGCCAGACACTGTGGAAGAAAAACAAATTGACGAATCTAGACAGGGCGAATTTTTGGAAATTTCGTCTCCCATAATTGCTCATAAACCGCAAAAAAAACTCTTGCTCGAGAGTTACGGTTGCCAAATGAATTTTGCTGACTCCGAGATTGTAGCCTCTATTATGGCGCAAGAAGGATTCACCACCACACGCGATGTTGAAGAGGCCGATTTAGTGCTCCTAAACACTTGCGCCATTCGCGATAACGCAGAACAACGCATTCGCGGAAGACTCGAATTTTTAAATTCAGTAAAAAAACGCAAACCTGCAATGATGGTAGGTGTGCTGGGTTGTATGGCCGAACGTTTGCGTGAACAACTTCTCGAAGAAGAAAAGCTGGTCGACATGGTTGTTGGTCCAGATGCATACCGCGATTTACCTCGACTCGTTTCACAAGTGGAACACGGAAGCAAAGCCGTAAACGTTTTGCTTAGCCGTGAAGAAACCTATGGTGAAATTACTCCGGTTCGCTTGGACAGCAATGGTGTGACTGCATACATCTCCATTATGCGCGGATGCGATAACATGTGTTCCTTTTGTGTAGTTCCTTTTACACGTGGAAGAGAGCGCAGCCGCGATCCCAAAAGCATTGTTGAAGAAGCCACCGATCTTTTCAATCGCGGCTACCGAGAAGTCACCCTTCTTGGTCAAAATGTAGATAGTTACAAGTGGAACATCACAGCGAAAGGAGATATTATAGACGCGAATGAACCAACCGTAAACTTCGCTCAATTACTTGCGTCAGTTGCTGAGGTTAGTCCGAAGCTCAGATTGCGCTTTTCAACCAGTCATCCGAAAGACATGACCGACGAAGTTCTTATAACTATGTCGAGATATGAGAATATTTGCGATTACATTCATTTGCCGGTCCAAAGTGGAAATTCAGTTGTGCTCAAACGTATGAATCGCGGATACACCCGCGAGTGGTATCTCGATCGCATTGCGGCCATTCGCAAGTATATGCCTGAATGTGCAATTAGCACAGACGTGATTGCTGGGTTCTGCGATGAAACAGATGAGGAGCATGCAGATACGCTTTCACTTATGGGGGAAGTTAAATACGACATGGCCTACATGTATAAATATTCTGAAAGACCTCGCACCTTGGCCGAAAGAAAATTCGAAGACAATATTTCGGAAGAAGTGAAAAGTCAGCGCCTGAATGAAATCATAGCCATGCACATGTCCTGCGTTACCGAACGAACAGCTGCCCATGTTGGCAAGCGACATAAAGTCTTAGTTGAAGGTGTTTCTAAAAAATCCCAAGAGCATTATTACGGACGCAATGGACAGAACGTTGTGGTGGTTTTTCCGAAAAATGAAGCGAAAATGGGTCAATATGTATGGGTAAACGCTCTTTCTTCTACCGCAGTGACATTAATCGGAGAAATTGACACATATATCGACTAATTTTTATCACGTGACAGAATGTCACCTTTCGCTACCTTTGTTTAGTTCTTGACTAAACGGCAATTATGGAAATTCAATCAGTAAAAACTCGTTATGGAATTATTGGCAATGCCCCGGCGCTTAATCGCGCTCTGGATATTGCCATGCAGGTTGCCGCTACCAATATGTCGGTTTTGATCACCGGGGAAAGTGGTGTGGGAAAGGAAAGCATACCGAAAATTATTCATCATTTAAGTTCGCGAAAACACGGCCCCTATATAGCCGTTAACTGCGGAGCTATTCCGGAAGGGACTATTGACAGCGAGTTATTCGGTCACGAAAAAGGATCTTTTACGGGAGCACATGAAAGTCGGAAAGGGTATTTCGAAGAAGCCAACGACGGAACTATTTTCTTAGATGAGGTTGCAGAACTTCCATTAGGAACGCAAGTGCGCTTGTTGCGTGTGTTAGAAACAGGTGAGTTCATTCGCGTGGGCTCTTCTAAAGTTCAAAAGACGAACGTTCGGGTAGTCGCAGCAACCAATGTGAATTTCGGGCAGGCCATTCAAAATGGAAAATTCCGTGAAGACCTATATTACAGATTGAATCAAGTGCCCATCTTCATGCCTTCTTTGCGTGATCGCGGGGCCGATATTGAACTGTTGTTCAAGAAATTCGCGACCGATTTCGCTGAGCGCTATCGCATTCCCGTTCTTCAACTTTCCGATTCAGCGGCAAATACTCTTCGAGAGTATCGTTGGCCAGGAAATATTCGTCAGCTTAAAAATATTACTGAGCAGATAAGCATTTTAGAAACAGAGCGTTCTGTGACTCCTGAATTATTGATTCGTTATTTGCCACAAGATCTTGCAACCAACAAGCCCATGATTATGGGGGGAAGCAACAGCAATGATTTCAGTGAACGTGAGATTTTATATAAGGTTTTGTTCGACATGCGGAACGACCTAACCGACTTGAAGAAATTGGTTTTGGAAATGATACAAAGTGGAAGTGGCTTTGTGAATTCTGATGAAACTGCCGCGTTGTTCCAAAAAGTTTTTCAAGCCGAGGAGCATGAAAATTCAGACCTTCCCGTTCGTATGACTCCAGCGAGTAATATCATACATTTGGGAAGTGGAAATAACGAAGAAGAAGAAGTTGAAGAATCACTTTCTTTGAGCCAGACTGAAAAAGATTTAATAAAAAAAGCACTTCAGAAACACAGAAACAGAAGAAAATACGCTGCTCAGGAACTTGGAATTTCAGAACGCACGTTGTACAGAAAAATTAAAGAATACGATTTAGGTAAATGAAGAAATACGCCGTTGGATTGCTGCTTGTAATGCTTCTTTTCGCTTCCTGCGAGATAAGATATTCCTTTAGTGGCGGACAATTCAGCGGAGCAAAGACTTTTTCAGTTTCGTATTTAAAGCCGCAAACTGCGCTTGCATCTCCAACCTATTCTCAGCGTTTAACTGAGAATTTCAAAGACGTGATGCTTTCTCAAAGTCCTCTTTCGTTAAGCGAAACAAATGGCGATTTACAGTTTGAAGGCAGTGTAACGAATTACGTTGTTGCGCCAATGGCCATTCAGAGCAATGAAACGGCTTCGTTGACGCGCCTTTCCATAACAGTAAAAATAAAATACACGAATACGCTTGAGCCTGATTTGAATTTTGAGAAATCATTCACGAAATTCGCAGACTTCTCAGCAACAGAGAGTTTATTTGCTGTACAAGAAGATTTGTGGAAGCAGATCAACGATCAGCTTGCGCAAGAAATTTATAACGCTAGTGTAGGTAATTGGTAATGGAAAACACACAATTCAATGAGCTGCTGAAGTCGCCACATTTGTTGGCCTCTATGCCTATTGAGGACTTAGAAACCATAACTAAAAATTATCCTTGGTTTAGTTTGGCTCACTCCTATTTAGCGAAAGCTTATCAGGAAAATAACAGTCATAAGACATCCGGACAAATTGCATTAGCCTCTACCCTTCATTCCAACAGAACATGGTTGTATGGTTTTTTGAAGGAGCCGATTCTTCAGAAGAAGACTCCGATCGAATTAGTTGACACCCTTCCAACCGAAATTATTCCAGAAATAATTCTTGAGACTACTCCAGTTGCAGTAGCACCTTCTTCGACTTCGTTGTCGGAATTGGCGGCATCTATGATGGAAGAACCAGAGGTAAGAGAAGTTAAGAGAGGGGAAGAACCAGAGGTAAGAGAAGTTAAGAGAGGGGAAGAACCAGAGGTAAGAGAAGTTAAGAGAGGGGAAGAAGAGGTAAGAGATTTAGATTTCTTGGATAAATCAATTTTAGCGACTGCTGTTTCGAGTTCTATTTTTCTTGAGGTTAGTGAGGATGTTGCGGAGCAAGATTCTGCGAAAGATGTGAAGCAAGATGTTGCACAAGATTCTTCGAAAGATGCTTCGCAAGATGATGCGTTGTTCACTTGGCTGAGGAGTGTGAGTGATTCAGAGGAAAAGGAAGAAGAGGGACAAGAAAAAGTAAGAGAAGTTAAGAGAGGGGAAGAAGAGGGACAAGAAAAAGTAAGAGAAGTTAAGAGAGGGGAAGAAGAGGTAAGAAAATCGACAGAGTCTATTCAGCCGACTTTGAATTTGATAGAGAAATTTATTGCAACGGAGCCGCGCATTACTCCGGGGAAAGTAGAGCAATATACTGGAGTAAGTTTCGCCAAGGATAGTTTGGAAGAGAACTTCGATTGGGTAACCGAGACTATGGCGAAATTGTATGCTGCGCAAGGGAAAATAGACCGTGCGCGAAAGGCATACAAACGGCTGATTGAACTTCATCCCGAGAAAAAAATTCACTTCGAAAATCAACTAAAAGTCTTAAACCAAAGAAAATAAAGGATCTTCCTTTGTTCCTCCTTGAATTCGTGTATCTTTGTGGACTTCAAATTTTAATAAATCATGGAATTTATCGTAACCGTTTTAATCGTAATCGCAGCACTTCTACTTGGATTAGTAGTATTAATTCAAAATCCAAAAGGTGGCGGACTATCATCTGGCTTCGCAGGTAGCGCGCAAATTGGTGGAGTTAAGCGTACAGCAGACTTCTTAGAAAAAGCAACTTGGTATTTAGGCCTCGCCTTATTTGTTCTTTGTTTAGCTTCTACCAGTCTATCAACTTCTGCTCGCCCTGCGACGGAAGAAGAGCAGCAGACTGAGCAAGCAGAGGGTGGACAACAGCAAGGTGGTGGTGACCAACAACAGCAAGGACAACAACAGGGTCAATAATTGTCACAATAGCATTATTAAAATGTCAGTACTTCAAACTACTGACATTTTTTTTGTCCTTTACTGACGAAAGTTCACACTAAACAAACAAAATCCCGCTTGGCACAAATAGTGACTACGACGGGCACAAACATTAAAATCAAACAAACATGTCAAATAACGTTAGACCACTAGGAGATCGCGTTTTGGTAGAGCCAGCAGCAGCTGAAACCACTACCCTTTCAGGAATAATCATCCCTGAAACTGCGAAAGAAAAACCACAGAGAGGAACTGTAATCGCTGTTGGGCCAGGAAAAAAAGATGAGCCAACAACGGTTCAACCAGGAGACACCATTTTATACGGCAAGTATGCTGGAACAGAGATTAGCGTTGACGGAAAAGATCTTTTGATCATGCGCGAATCGGACATTTTTGCAATTGTTTAATTATTAAAATTTAGAAAATCATGGCAAAAGAAATCACATTCGACACCGTTGCGAGAGAAAAACTAAAAGCGGGTGTTGATGCATTGGCAAATGCAGTAAAAGTTACTTTAGGTCCAAAAGGACGTAATGTAGTTATCGATAAAAAATTCGGAGCACCCCACATCACGAAAGATGGTGTAACCGTAGCGAAAGAAATTGAATTGTCTGACCCTATTGAAAACATGGGCGCTCAGATGTTGAAGGAAGTTGCGAGTAAGACTGCTGACCAAGCAGGAGACGGCACAACGACTGCAACCGTTTTAGCTCAGGCAATGGTTGGAGCCGGTTTGAAAAACGTAGCTTCTGGTGCTAATCCAATGGATTTGAAACGCGGCATGGATAAAGCTGTTAAGGCTGTTGTTTCAGAATTGCGTAATATCTCAAGAGAAGTAGGTTCTGACTACGAAAAGATTAAGCAGGTTGCCACTATTTCAGCAAACAACGATGAGACCGTAGGTTCATTGATTGCAGATGCAATGAAGAAAGTAGGAACAGAAGGTGTTATCACCGTTGAAGAAGCAAAAGGAACCGAGACAGACGTTAAGACTGTAGAGGGAATGCAATTCGATCGCGGTTATCTTTCTCCTTACTTCGTAACGAATACAGAGAACATGGAAGTTGAGTTAGAGAACGCTTTCATTCTTATTTACGATAAGAAAATTTCTAGCATGAAGGAATTGCTTCCTGTGTTAGAGAAGACAGCACAATCTGGCAAACCTCTTTTGATTATTGCTGAAGATGTAGACGGAGAAGCATTGGCAACTCTTGTTGTAAACAAGATTCGTGGTGCTTTACGTGTAGCTGCTGTTAAAGCTCCTGGATTCGGTGATCGCAGAAAAGCAATGTTGCAAGATATTGCAGTTCTTACCGGTGGAACTGTTATTAGTGAGGAGACAGGATTGAAATTAGACAACGCTACCCTAGAAGATTTAGGTCGCGCAGAAAAGATTTCAATTGATAAAGACAACACAACTATCGTTAACGGTGCTGGAGTTAAAGAAAATATCTTAGCACGTGTAAACGAAATTAAATCACAAATTGAAAAAACAACTTCTGATTACGATCAAGAAAAATTGCAAGAGCGTCTAGCTAAATTGGCTGGTGGTGTTGCGGTTCTTTATGTTGGTGCTGCAACTGAAGTTGAAATGAAAGAGAAGAAAGATCGTGTAGACGATGCGTTACATGCTACACGTGCAGCTGTTGAAGAAGGAATTGTACCGGGTGGTGGCGTTGCGTTAATTCGCGCAAGTGCTGCTTTAGATACACTTACAGGATTGAACGATGATGAGACCACTGGAATTCAAATCGTTCGCAGAGCAATTGAAGAACCACTTCGTCAGATTGTTGCTAATGCTGGTGGCGAAGGAGCAGTTGTGATTCAAAAGATTCGCGAAGGAAAAGGCGATTTCGGATACAACGCACGCAATGAGAAATACGAAGATTTATTTGCAGCTGGTGTCATTGACCCAACTAAAGTATGTCGCGTAGCTCTTGAAAACGCTTCCTCAATTGCAGGTATGTTATTGACTACAGAGTGCGTAATCTCTGATATTAAAGAAGAAAACTCCATGCCTCAAATGCCAGGTGGTGGAATGGGTGGAATGATGTAATTCCAATCCTAGACAAACAAAAAATGGCGACCGAATGGTCGCCATTTTTATTTCAACATAAAAAAAATTTAAGGTGTGTATTCTGTTGCTCCTTGTAAGATGTAATTCATTTGATAAACGTCATCGGCATTCAAACTTAATTTTCCTTTGAAGGTTAAACGTTCATCTGTTTTATAATTGCGATGTTTACCCTCAAAGCGCAAATCAACTACTGATTCAGGACCACCACCCCCGCAAAAGAAACAATTCGCGTATGGAAATTTCGATACCACATAAAAACCAGCGTCGTAGTCTACCGGAATCAAATATCCAGTAATAAAAACGTCTTTTCCCGAAACAGCTTTAACAGAGGCACCGAAAGTTGGTTTCCAATAATATGCATCCAACTCTTTAACGTAGATATCCTTGTATGTTACGTCAGACAAAGTCTTCCAAGTAATCTCTATAGGACCTTGTCCTTCCGGTAAATAAGGAACAATGGTACTCGGGACCGTTCCTAATTCAACTCGTTTGTACGCGTGTGCCTTCAATTTTTCATTGCCTTCAGAAGCATTCAAGAATAAAATTCCTGAGAAAACAAAAGCTAAAAATTTAATTGACTTAATCATTTGAAAGTGTTTTTGAAATGTCCATAAAGAACGCACGTAACGCAGGCAACAACGATGCCACCACTCCTAGTCCCAAAGTTACTCCAACTAAATAATATTCCTGTGGCAGGAAAATCATGGCGTTGAATTCATCGTGGAAGCTGTCTTTCGCCATGTCTGATAGTAAAGTTATTCCAACCCGGCTCAGCACTAAACCAATGATTAGTCCGAGCGCAACCATAAAGAATCCTTCCAACAGAATTAGAATAAACAACTGAATTCTTCTTCCACCTAACGTGCGAAGAATCGCCAACTCGTATTGTCTTTCACGCAAAGCGTTATAGAGTGAAATGAATACGCTTAAGAATGAAATGATCATGATAAGAATAGCAACGGCCTTGACTACACTCATACCTATTCCAAAATTCTCATTCAACCGGTTGATTTCAATAGCTGGCAAAGCCAATTGCATGTTGGTATTCTTCACCAACTGCGGTAGAATCATGGGTGCCATTGGAAGTCGTTTGATGAGTAGATAAGCAGTTACTTCTCGATCTTCTTCATGAGCGTGTTCGTCTTCTGCGTGATCATGTCCTTCTTCTTCTGCTGCGTGATCATGTCCTTCTTCTGCAGCGTGCTCGTCGGCATGGTCTGCATGAGCAGCTTCAGCGTCATGTTCTTCAGCAGAAACAACTCCGGCATGGGCAGACTCTTCGTGATCGCCGTGATCATGAACCTCCCACACGGACTCGACAGGTGTGAGAATCAAACGGTCAATAACAGTCCCACTAGCCTCGTATATACCCACTACTGTGAATAGTTGATCGTGACCTTCCTCTACTTCACCCTCTTTATCTAGACCATGATTACTCTTGAAGGTTTGCCCTAACTTCAATCCCAATTCTTTTGCTGCATAACTACCGACTGTAACATCAAATGGGGTTTCAAAAACTTTTCCTTCCTTCAATTTCACCCCATAAAATTCCGCGTAGCGCGGGGTTGTTCCCACGACTCTCCAACCTTCGTAATTATCTCCATACGCTAATGGAATCGCTTCTTTAATTGTCGGGTTTTTTATTATTCTTTGAGCTTCGGAAACTTTAATATTCCCTGTTGGAGCATCAATGTGGTATACGTTAGCTAAAATTAATTGTAACGGGCTTCCCTTGGCGCCAAGAACAAAATCTATGTCTTTGATGTTCTTGTCGAACTTTTCACTCAGTTGATTTTCCAACAATAACATCATGGAAATGATCCCAACTCCGAAGGACAACAGCAATAGCGATAACGTTGTTGCTCCCGCCTTTTGCCAGCAATTTTTCCATGCAATAAAAAATAGTTTCATATTGAATTGTGGTTAGAGTTTAGGAGCTGTTAATTCGATGTGTTGCTTCACTTCATCTTTCAGTCGATTGTCGTGAGTAACAATGAGCAGGGCAGCTTTCAGGGCATGTGTTTGCTCACGCAGTAAGTTCAATACCTCACGCGCGTTTTCATCATCAAGCGCGCTCGTTGGCTCATCGGCAAGAATTAGGGAAGGGTTATTTAGCAAGGCGCGCGCAATGGCCACGCGCTGTTGTTCTCCTACACTCAACGTTGATGTTTTTTTATTTTTTTTTGAAAGAATATTCAAACGGTCCAACATTTTTTCAGCATCTGATTTCGATACTTTATTGTTGGAAAAATAGGGTGCCAAAAGAATGTTATCCATGACAGAAAGAGACTGAACAAAATGCGCCGTTTGAAACACCACACCAATATTCTTACCTCTAAAACGATCCAAGGAAGCACCGTTCAGCGAATTCAACTTCACGCCATTCACTTCAACTTCTCCAGAAGTTGGTTTTCTCAATCCGGCTAGCAAATGAAGTAAGGTCGTTTTACCTGTACCGCTGTTTCCCAAAATTAACAATTCGCTGTTTTCCTCGGCTTGAAACGAAGGGAAAATGAGGTTCGGTCCTTTGGAAAAGGTGTATGTTAAATTACTTGTTTGTATGATTGCCATAATTGGCCACTAAGTTAATGGCTAACTCGGAAATTTTATGCACTTTTGTGGGAATCTGAAGACCATGAAATTTCGAAGAAGACTTTTACTTTTTGCAACAGGCCTAACCATTGGTTGTTTGCTTGTATTTATGATGTTCCCAAACTACGACTGGTTGGGATGGCTTCCCGGAAAACAAATCATGAAACAGATCCAATCTTCAAAAACATTGGTTACCAACCATGGGAAATGCCGTATGGATTGTCAAGGAATTTCGATGGAGAATTTCGAGTCTGCAAAATGGCAGGGTGAAGTTGATTTTTCAAAGTCAGATGCACAGAATAATCCGAAGCGTTATTTCCTTTCACACAACAACGTGAATTACATTATACTCTGCACCGACTCTACAGTTACCGTTGCAGAAGCAAGTCGCGAGGGAGAAAAAACAAAATGTGATTGTGCACCATGAAAGAGTTAATTAAAGAACTTTCAGAAAAATATTTCGATGAGATTGTTTCCATGCGCAGATATATCCATGCTCATCCGGAACTTTCTTATCAGGAAAAAAACACTTCCGCATTTGTTGCCAAACGCCTTACGGAATGGGAAATTCCATACACCGAGAATATCGGAGGATTTGGCATTCGTGCAGAAATAAAAGGATATCTTTCCTCTAAGAAATCCATTGCATTGCGCGGAGATATGGATGCTCTTCCCATAACTGAAGACAATGACCTTCCATTTAAAAGTACAGTAGACGGTGTTATGCACGCTTGCGGTCACGATGTGCACACAGCGTCTTTGCTTGGAGCTGCGAAAATTTTGAATGAAACAAAAGAACATTGGGGCGGTTTAGTCACTCTAGTTTTTCAACCTGCCGAAGAGGTTTTGCCGGGTGGCGCATTATTGATGATGAAAGACGGATTGTTTCGAGACGATAAACCAAACGGAATTTTCGGTCAACATGTATTTCCTGAATTGCCTGCCGGAAAAGTGGGTTATCGTGCAGGAGCCTACATGGCTTCAACAGACGAACTTTATGTTACGATTAAAGGAAAAGGCGGACATGGCGCGAAACCAGACCAATGCATTGATCCTATTCTCATAGCTTCACACTTACTTATCGCATTGCAGCAAGTGGTTTCAAGATGGAGCAATCCGCAAATGCCTACTGTTCTTTCCTTCGGAAAAATAATTGGAAATGGCGCGACGAATATTATTCCGAATGAAGTTAGAATGGAAGGGACTTTCCGCACATTTTCAGAATCGTGGCGAACATTAGCACATGAAAAAATTATAGCATTAGCGAAAGGTTTAGTTGAAGGAATGGGCGGAAGCATTGACTTCCATATTGAAAAAGGATATCCTGTGGTTTACAACAATCCTGAATTGACGGAACGAGCTATAGCTCAAGCGAAAGATTATTTGGGTGAAGACAATGTGATTGACTTGGATATGCGAACCACCGCTGAAGACTTCGCCTACTATTCGCAAAAAATGCCCGGATGCTTCTATCGCCTGGGGACTTCGAACGATGACGGCACATTGACCGCTCCCGTTCACAACAGCAAATTCGCTGTCAATGAAAACGCATTAAAAATTGGAATGGGCTTGCTCGCGTGGCATGCCATTCAAGAATTAAAATAGACTATGAGTTTAACTGATTTTCTTTACAATTACGATTCGAAAAAAATCGTCCGTCCTTTCATTATTGCTGAAGCTGGAGTAAATCACGAAGGTTCTATGGACCTAGCGAAAAGACTCATTGACGAAGCTGCAGAAGGCGGTGCAAATGCAATTAAGTTTCAGACCTACAAGGCGGAAACTATCGCAAGCAAAGACAGCCCGTATTACTGGGATATTACCAAAGAACCTACTCGCAGTCAGTTTGAATTATTCAAGAAGTATGACAAATTCTGGAAGAAAGAATTCGAGCAGCTCGCTCGTTATTGCGAAGAAGTTGGAATAGAATTTATGAGTACTGCTTTCGATGTAGAAAGTGCAAATTTCTTAAACGATTTAATGTCTGTTTATAAAATTTCCAGTTCAGACATTACAAATCTTCCGTTCATAGAGCACCAATGCAAATTTGGTAAGCCCATTATTTTAAGCACAGGTGCTTCCTACAAATGGGAGGTTCAGCAAGCGGTTGAGACCATTGCTAAATATGGAAACAAATTGTGTTTAATGCACTGTGTGTTGAATTATCCTACACCTGATCCGAATGCGCATTTGGGTATGATCAAGGATTTGATTTCCACCTTTCCTCAGGCGGTTCCGGGGTATAGCGATCACACCCTTCCTAAGGATATGCATACGCTTGAGGTTGCAACGCTATTGGGCGCAACAGTATTAGAAAAACACTTCACACACGACAAGACCCTGCCGGGTAACGACCATTATCACGCGATGGATAAGGAAGATTTAAAGCATTTCCATTCACGTCTGGATAGAACTGTTGAATTGTTGGGTGGATTTGAATTAACTGCCATTGATGACGAAGCACCTGCACGTGCAAATGCAAGAAGAAGTTTAGTGGCAGCGAAAGCTATGCCTGCTGGGCACGTTGTAACATTTGAAGATCTAACATGGAAGCGTCCCGCTAGTGGAATTTCACCGAAAGACATTTCACAATTGATTGGAAAACAAACAGCGCAAGACATCGCTGAAGACGACGTATTGCGCTGGAATATGTTTCGTTAAAACTTTTAGATGTTGATGTTCCCCGAGAAGGAATCGTCCATTTGATTTCCTTGCTCGTCTTCGAAGAAGTAGATTTTAATTAAAGCAGTATCACGAAGGAAATCTATCTTTCCAATTTCGAAACGATTCACTTTTATTCCAGTTCTTTCTTCAATATCTGCCTTCATTTCCTCTTCTCTTCCTACTTTGATTAGGTCAATTTTTTCATATACGATGATCTTTTGTGCTTCATGGCGCAACAACCATACACGCTCTAAACCGTAGGTTGCGCCAATAATAACAAGATTGGCAAAAGACAATTCCACCAAGGAAATTTTCTTATTGATTAAAGCATTCATTACAGACATTCCAATGACTACAAACAAGTAGGTCATTTCTTTAATTGGAATAGCATCTGTGCGGTAGCGAATAATTCCGAATACCGCGAATAATCCGAGTGCAAAACCCATTTGAAGCTTTACACTTTCTAGCATGAAACACATGAGGAAAATGGTTAAACTAAAGAGCAAATAAGTGAACAGAAAATCTTTTCTTTTTGCAATTGGGTAATAGATTGCTCGTACTAAAAGCAACACAAATAGCATGTGCACTGATAAACGAATTATCAGTCCTAGAAAATCTTCCAAGTGAATAAATTTCATTCCTCCCATTGGGTCAAAATCTGACTGCAAAAAAATTGCATTAAGTGCATCTAACATAATCTTACTTTATTGATTCTAATTTATTTACTTTAATTAACTTCTCTTTGAAATTATTTTTCTTCACGAAAGGCACAAGCATGGCCACGCCTAAACAATATTTACTTATACTCTCTTCACGAACATGTCTCTTTTTGAGTGCTTGCACGAATGGTGAGAGTCGATTTCTATTCTCCTGTTTTACCTCAACAATAACGATTTGCTTCAGTTCTCTTGAGATTTTATTCCACTCGAAAGAGAGCTGTAAGTCAATGGTTATTCTTTCTGGTAAGCTAGGTTCGACTAAAGTTACTCGGGTAAAATTATTTTTTACTTGAGGGGACAAATGGAAATCGATTCCGGCTTTACGCCCTATAAATTTTTCTTCATCGCCGTTTAACTCCATTCCTATTTCTGGAATTCCAGTTCGCTGCTTTTGAGTTCTGCCGCGATTTGTTTTAAATTTCAATTCAAGAAAACTTAGGTCGCTATCTATGTAAGAGCGCTTTCTTATTTTCCATCTATTCTTCTTGCCGTTGTGGTGACGAGTATAGAACAAAAAATCATCGGTGTCGTAATACAACGTTTCATAGTGACTGAATCGAATGTCATTGACTTCGAGGATTCGATAGGTAGTTTTAACTTCATCCAATATTGAAAGCAAATCATCCAACGAAACCACAAATTTGGTATCTGTTCGATTCATCAATTCTACTCCGTCCATTTCTTTCAATGAAATCGGGGTGAATTGCTGCACTATTTGTTCTATTGGGCTCAAAATTATTATCTCGTACGAACTTAACACAAATTTAATGTTAAGACCTCGTAAAAGTCTAAAAGTTTAACTCGAAACGAAATAAAAATTACTGTCCACCCTGTGGTTGAGCTGTATTCGATCCGCCTGAACCGTTTAATGTGAAACGTATCGCAAGACCTGTTGAGATATTCGAGGTTTGGAAACTTGTGGAAATCGCCGGTTTGTTAATCTGATGGTCGTAGAAGAAGCGAAGCGTTAGCTTGTCGCTAATTGCCATATCTGCACTCGATTTCACACTGAACAATGTTTGTCCAGCTGTTACTTGATTTTGTCGTTCCTCGATTTTTCTGATCAGGGTAAAGTTGTCGCGAATGGTAAAATCGACACGTAAATTCAGCGTTGATTTTTCAAGCAATTTTACAGGAAGTTTACTTCCTTTTTTTCTTCCGAAGGGATTCGGCACTTCTGTAATCTTATAACCCAACCCAATTACAAAGCTGTTGCTCTTTGTTTCGGTTATCTGATAATTCGCCATTCCTAATGCTATAGTTCTGTCGCGTTTGTACTCCAATTTGATTAATGGATCGTTTACTTTTTTAGTCTTCAAAGTCATATCAAATCCAACCAGTGGCGACATGGACTCTGTTAAAGTTACTGTTCCAATTTGACGTTGGCTCACGAAGTTTTGCTCTGCGCTCTGATCAATAGCAGTGGGAAGATTATCAAACTCTTCGTACTTCAAATTTGTGATATAAGATGCCGTGGCCGTTGAACGGTAATTATGGGTGACGTTGAACTGCTTGAAATACTTTTTTACAGCAGGAAGTTTTGTCAATCCATCGTAGGTGACTTTCCAGTTGGGCTGCGCTTTAGTAGCAAAAGGATTCAACGCCACTTCGCTCGTTGAACGGCCTGTATACGCCGCTATAAATGAAGGAATAATCACATTTTGTGAAAGTGATCCAAAACCTTCATAGTACCCTGAGTCGTTCGGATTTACTAATTGATAGGTCTCATTATTCCATCGGCTAGAAATCTCCTTTCTATTCGCCAAGAGCTGATCGAATATAGGACTCGCATAGTTATTTTCTTTATCGTCTTTAACAAAGGCGGTGTTCCATGTTATTAAAGAAGCCGAGAAATTACCCGTTTCCATTGGAGATTGAAATGTGTAATCATCGATGGTCGGATCATATCTAAAAAACGAATTGTAATTTTTTCCCTCTTGCCTTGTTGCTGAAAGTTCCACTTTCAAGTAACGGAACGGCTCTAAATTCATTTTCGCATTCCACGTTTCGGTGAATGTTTCATTGTATTGAATATTCAACGATTGACGTTGCACCAACCAGTCATTACTCGCCGCATCTGTTGCGAAATTCCTTCCTGTTGGATTACCCATTAAATCTGTATTCTGTTGACCGACAAGGAATCCAATTCCGGGACCGTTGAACTGATTGTCGAATCCTAAAACACTTGTACTATTCGCGTACCCCGGTAGCAGCAAACCTTCGTTTTTGGTATAGCTTCCATTCACGGTTCGCACCATCATAAAGAATCGAAGAGCTACATCCAACGGATTTACTTTATCCTTTTTATCCTTCTTGTTTAAATCATCTCCGAAGCCATCTTTCTTCGTTGGATCATCTTTCTTCCCCGCATCCTTTTTACCCGCATCTGGTTTTTTTCCTGTAAGGGCTTGTTTCAACCTTGGAACGTTATTGTACAAGGTCTCGAAATTTCCTTGCGCGTTCAATTGAATCTGTCTGCTGTTTTGAATGGTATTACCCAAAGTATCTTGAGTGAACGGTGCGCGGTCCCATCTGAATGTTCCTCCGTATCGAGCATCGGCACTCATGAAGTTGAGCAGTGGGAATTTATCTAATGGAAGTTTATAGGTAACACCCACATTGTGATTGTAGGTAGTTGTTTCGCCGAAGTGTTGAATATTACTCCATACCGAGTCTTTGTATGACTGATACCAATCTACATCGTTCTTATTAATTACTCCGCGCGGTTCACCAACTAATGCAATGTTACTCGCTGTGAAATCGGTTTTTAAGTTCTTCGTTAAATCATACTTCATGGAATAGTTCCGCGTCCAATTCCAATTCTTTTGCGCTTGTGTTTGAATAAGCATGTCGCTATAGACGCCCGTAAGCTCCAATGAGTTATTTCTAATTCGGCTTGTTTCATAGGAGCGGTTCATTTCCGTTCTAAAACTCACTTGTTTAATACCCGCATAGAAGTTGAATTCCTTCAACCATTTAAGATATTTCGAAGTTTTAATGATTGGGAAATTCGCCAGAGGTTTGAACTCTTTCGGTTTATTCGTGAAACTGTAATCGAAGGCACCTTGATATTGCTTTTGTAATCTCCAATCGGTATTGATATCACGGAAGTAGGTTTCATTGTAGGCGTATGACACTGAGAAATTATCTATCCCATAAAATTTCGGTTTGTCTGTGCTTGTGGGTGCTGCTTGTGTGCCTGGTTTACCTTTATCATCAGCGCTCGGCAAGCCGACCCCTTTATCTGCAGACGCGTCTTTCTTCGGCGCAAATTTTACATTTGTGAAATTGATACTCCTACGCTTCGTATACGTTTGTGACTTCTGCTTTAATGGTTTATTCATTGTTGGCAAATCCGTCATTTGAATATCAGGTTGAAGAGGGCTATATCTTGGGGTTTGAACATTCTCCGAAAAACCTAAATACATGGGCAATTGCACACCCCAATCTTTCGGGAAAAACTTACCCAGTTGCAATGTGCTACTCGCATCGAGCCCCATCTTCGTTTCTTGCTGCCTCTGCTGAACACGCTGTTCAATAGCTCCCCATCCGGGCGTACTAATATTTCCAGAAACCGCAATGTTACCGAAGTCGGCTAGTTGAGCGTTGAGTCGGGCAATTGCGGCCGAACCTGACTTTTCATCAAATTCAGAGAGACGCAATTCATTCACCCAAACAATGGCACATTTTCCTTTGCCATCGTCAGTTACTCCGAACGGGTTGGTGTCCTTATCAGGATTTCGAATACCGATCATCATGGTGGTAATGTTCGCTAAATTCGGATTACCCTTCACGGAAAGGTGTACGTTATTGTCGAGTATGGTGTCTACAACAGACAAAACGGAAGTGGTTGAAGGTCTATTGATTTTCAGATTTTGCAAATCTGAAAGTTGAATATCGAAATTGTTATCTGCCGGCCAAATTTCATCATCGTTGTTCGTGTACCATGGCGTTACACTCATAGGAACTTCGTACTCGTAGTAGTTATCATTGAAATCGGAACCTAAACGAATAAACACGGTCACATCGTTGTCCTTCAAGTCTGACTGAATACCCGCAGCTTCAGCATGCGCGAACATGCGAAGACGCTTGTATTGGCGTAAATCATATTTTACATTTCTATACGTAGCACGAGCATCGCCATCTTTCAAATTGCACACACTTAACGACAACGATTGTTCGTTCAAATTTCTAAGGTTTGCAGAAGCGACATCTTGTTCACGAATAATTCCTGGAGGAACGGCGTAAGGCACTGGCTCACGATTTCCGTTTTCTTCAATGTTCACCGCAGCAATACTGAATGTTGTTTCAGGATCATCGTTGATCTCTTGCTCTTGATTTCCCGCTAAGGTGTAATCGTATTTTCTCCATTCCCCTCTTACCAATTCCAAACGTGCAAACCGCAATGTTACCGGCTCTTCCCAGCCTTTCAAGAACATACGAATGTATCTGATTGATCGAAAATCGGGAATGCTTCCCACCCGCTTTTCAAATTCTTTGATTGGAATTTTGAATTGGTACCAACGAATAGGGCGCTCCTCATTGTTCGCGGTTGTTTTCGTTGTAACGAACGTATCCGTAATGTAGTTTTTACCCAAGTTAGCGTCTCCCAAATCACCTGGACGGAGGCTCACTTTATATTGAAAATAACTTTCGATAGTGTTAAGGGTAATATCCTGATTGATATCCTCTGAGTTCGGGATGGTTGTTGCCGCTATTGGGTATCCATCGGGAGTGTTGGTATTCGAATTACCCTCGTTGCGGTTGAAATTTTTATATCGTTCCAGTGTATTCAAGTTTGCAGCATCTGCCTGAGAACTTCTGAAATAACTGAAGTTATCTGCAGAGGGATCTTGCTGGTATTTCGCGAAAGCATCTGGGGTTAAAAACCCTTGCAACTGCAAAAGCCAATTGGAAAAATAGGATTGCTCGGCAACGGAATTCAGTCCGTCTAATCCGATGTCTTGTTGTTCGTAGTTACCCGAAGTGTAATCGAAAGCGTTCACCACGTTGAAGGTTGTGGGTGAAGGATAATTTCCCCACGTGCCTTGTTCAATTGGGAGGTCATTGTTTGCTGAAGGGAATCCGTTTTCAAAACTCATGTGAGAGTCGTTCATGATATCCTCTGAAACATTTCCCAAATTGAAATAAAGATCTCCACCTTGCGTGTTTTCTGAATCTTCGTTGAATGGATCCATGACCCAAAACTGAATGAACTGCACGTTCGATGTTTCGAAATCTGTTGTTGTTAAGGCGCGTTGTATTCCTCCCCAACGAGTTGATGGATCTTTTAATTTACCGTCTGTATTCAATCCCGCTGATCTACCCGAATAACCATTCGGTAATTCGAAGTTGTACATTCCTCTTTCCTCTGGGTAGTAGGTGAGGTCTAGGCAAGTAATGTTCGGTGGGGTGCCTGAAGGTAATTGTCTGTTCGGAAAAACTTCAGACTCTAACACCTCACGCATGCGGTGATCACTTTGCATATCAGCCGTAATGTTTGGCGGCGTGTATGAACTGTTTCTATAGAACAATGGATCAATAATGTACCAAGACAATTGTGCGCGATTTGCACCGTATACCAAGCTATCTTCAAAGTCTCCTTCAGGGAAAAGTGACGATTGTAATTTCGGTGTTGAAGCCATGAACCATTGGTTCAATGAGCGCAAATCAATAACACTTTGACTTCCTTCAAAGTCGTCTACGTAGGCATTTCCATCTTTGGAGATTGCGCGAGAGTGTCCCGGGAAAATTTTCGCAGCCTCGAGACTAAACGTTACTGTAGATTTTTCCTTGGTTTGAATTCCTGGAATACGGTCGATCCATTTCGTAATAATCGGCACTTCTTTTTGAAAATTCATATCGAAGCCAATCATACCGTTATTCACAGGATCGTCTCCCGCATTTACCTTTTGCGTCAATGGTCGCTCTTTCAAATTCATGAACGTCGCCCCCATAGCGAGGTGATCTGAAAACTTGTAGTCGAACCTGCTTCCTAATAAGGTTTTGTATTGCAAGTTGAACATGGAGTTGCTCTCCACTGCAACCTTTATTGGCTGTCCTGAACTCATGATACTTTCATTGAGGATAGTCACCTTCCCCAAATTATAATTCACGGTAAAGTCTGTTCCTTCCACAAGTCTCATTCCACCAGCAGTGACAGTCACAGCTCCTTGTGGAATATTCAAAGCATTCAATGAAATTTCTGAACCCGAAGCACTTTGGTACTCCCCTTTTATTCGAAAGCGATTCAGTTGTGGGAATCCGATTTGAGCAGCTGTTTTGGTTGAATCATATAATGGCTGAAAAACGACTTGAGAAATAACTTGCGCTGCCTGTGGTGTATTTCCCAAGCCGGCATAAATCTGATCGGCAAGGTGCGAGCCGAAAGGTTCAATCATAGGGAAAAATACCCTTCCCGAGGAAGCGTCAATTAATCCACCAGCAGTCGAAGCATTTGGAACAAAGTCAAAGAAACCATCGCTACCCGGCATTTGCTGTGCGTCAATTCTATCGAGATTCATTACCTGCAACAATAATTTTCCACTCAGTGGCTCGCGAGGAATGTAATTCATGTTTACACCCGTTGCTGGGTTGTTGTACCAAACTTCCAATCTAAAATTCTCTGGTGAAATACCGAAAGATTCTAGATTGTAGACGTTCTTCATCATGTTTTTCCAAAGTGGAGAAGGGTCACCATTCGTAAGTTTCACCAAGGTGATAGATGACTTCAACATTTTCAGCATTAAGGCCTGCGTGGCTGCGATTCCGTCTTGAGAAAGAGTTCCTACTTGATAGGTTTGCCCGTTCAAGGTATACTCATAAGATACGGCTAGCACCTCTGCATTATTCAATGACTGTTTTAACGAAATGAATCCAAGACGGCCGTTGTAACTGTATTCCGACGGGGTTAATTTACGCGCGTTTCCCACCCTTTCGTAATGGATTCCTTGACGCATTCCATAACCAAGAGCTGAAATAGCTGAGTTGGCGTTGGAGAAATCTAATATGTTTTGGTTATTGCTTACAACGTTAAAAAGATTGTTATTTTCATTGTCCGGATTTTGAAGTTGGCCTGGACTGATCAACGATGAGTTATTGTAATCGGATGCCATGTATTGGGAATTCTCACCCAAATCGGTAAAAGCCAAAATATTTCGGACATCCTGTGTATTTGCTTGCTGATTCACAACCCAAACCTCAATACGCGTGATGTTGGCACCACTGTTTACAACAGGCAATGAAGCTAGGGCGTTGTCATAGTTGTCTCTGAAATATCCTGAAAGGAAATAGTGTCTATTGGCTTCGTAATTGTCCGCTGCTATATCGAATCGGGTGGTCTGTGCTCCGCCCTGAACGGTAATTTCTTTTCGCTCACCTTTTTGTTGAGTTAGTATTGTGGTGTTCTTTAGCTTTCCCCATTGCGTTTCAATTTTGGCACCGAACAAACCAAGACTACCCGGCATAAGTGTTCCCGTCAATGGAAGCGCAACAGTTCCCAATTCAATTTTACGCATGATTTGGTCTTCATCTCCGGTGTATTCCACCTTCATGTTGTTTTCAAATTCAAACGTGCTTTCGGTGTTGTAATTCACCTTTAACTTCATCTTGGTACCGATGTTACCAATGACGTTCATTTGAATTTTCTGATCGAAATTAAAATTGGTGTTTTTTCGTTGACGTTCCGGAATGCGTGGGTTTTCAGTACGTTGAGAATTCAAACCGAAGGTTATTTCGGCAGAACCTTGCGGACGAATTTCAATTTCATTCGACCCGAAAATATGTTCGAAGTTATCTCCACCAACTTTAATTACCGGAGCAAACTCTTTGTTCGCTGCCGCCTTGTCGTCTTTGATTTTGTTCCAATACTTGGAAACATTTTTATCGAGTTGAAAGTCCAAAAAATCCTCTCTATCCATGGTGGTGGCCCTTCGGTAATCGAACCTACCTCCTACTCTCTGAATCACTTCGTATTTTCCTGTTTCAGGATTGTATTCAATCGAATATTGGATATTGCTAGGAAGAGGAATTTCGATTCCGTTACCTCCTTCACTCGGAGCTGGATTATCGTCATTCGGCCAAATCGGTGTAACGGTATCGGGCGCAAAGACGAAATTGTGGTTCGATTTAGCGATAACTCGAGTTTCAACAGAAGTATTTGCCCAGGCTAGCCAACCAGAAACACAAAGGGCCATTACGAAAATGGCTCTTGAGAGGATACGGAGGACTAGTTCTTTCACAATACTATATCTGTTTCAACACTTGCTTGATTAGTTCTTCCAACGGCAAATCGCTTGCAGTCAGAAGAATTTTATCCAACATTTTTTCGGTTTTGGTTTTGTCTAGGCCCAATTGGGACAGTGCCACTAACGCATCTTGTCGAGTTGTATTGTGTAATCCGCCAATTTTTTCAACAAAAGTTCCGTCAGCCTTACCCACTTTGTTGTGAAGGTCGACTAAAATTCTTTCGGCCGTTTTCTCGCCTATGCCTTTGATTCGCTTTAAAGAAGGAAGGTCTTTACTGGCAATAACTTGAATTAACTCGTTTACATTCAAACTTGAAAGCACCATTCGAGCTGTATTCGGACCAACACCACTGACACTTACTAATTTTTTAAATAACTCCTTTTCTTGCTCTGAGTAGAACCCATAAAGGACCAAAGAGAAATCGTTTCCATTGACATGTAAATGCGTGTAAAGCATTACTTCTCCATTGTTTGGAAGGGCTGAGTAGGTGGCTAAACTTATATTCAAAAAATAACCAACACCGTGACAATCGATAACTGCATGTACCGGCGATTTCTCTTTAAGTTGTCCAATTAGTGAGTACAGCATATTATCTGTTTAAAGTTCCTTTGGCCTGAGCGTCAACAACCGCCACGCGAACCATGTTCACGATTTCGCGGACTGAGCAACCCATTTGCAAGATATGATAACTCCTTTTCATACCCAATAAAATTGGGCCTATAACTTCCATTCCAGCAACTTCCTGAAGAATTTTATAGCTAATATTTCCTGCAGAAAGGTTAGGGAAAATAAGAGTATTTACTTTAGAATCTGCCAATTTCGAGAAAGGAAAATTCTCTTTTCTCATTTCAGGATTCAATGCGAAATTCGCTTGAATCTCACCGTCTACGATCAAATGCGGATGATTTTGATGAAGCAATGCAACGGCCTTGGCCACTTTGTCGGGGTCGGCACCGTGAGAAGATCCAAAATTCGAATAGCTCAACATAGCCATTCGCGGTGCTATTTTCATTTTTGAAACTGCATCTGCAACCAATAGGGTAATGTCTACCAATTGCTCTGCCGTTGGATCGCGATTGACCGTTGTATCTGCGAAGAACATGGGTCCCTTCGGGGTTTGAACAATATACATTCCGCATACGGTCTTTATATCCTTCGCTGTGCCAATGGTTTCTAATCCCGGACGAATAACCTTTGCATAGTTTCTTGTCATTCCTGAAATCATAGCGTCTGCAACGCCAGTTTCGACCATCATTGCTCCAAAATAATTTCGCTCACGCATGATACGTGAAGCTTCTGTTTTGGTGATTCCTTTGCGCATTCTCTTTTGATAGAAAAACTCGCCATATTTTTCGCGCTCTGCTCTGTGTGATTCGAGGCGTGGATCTATGATTTCTACATCTGCTAAATCCAAATCGAACTCACGAATGAGCTCGCGAATTTTTGATTCTTCACCCAATAAAATTGGAATTGCAATTCCATCATCCTTCGCTTGCTCTGCAGCTTTTAGAATCTTCGGATTATCGCCTTCAGCAAAAACAACACGCTTTTTATCTTTTCTTGCGCGTTCTGAAATTCCTCTAGTGAGCGCATTGTCGCGTCCCATTCTACCCAGCAACTCGCTCGCGTAGGCGTCCCAATCTGTGATTGGATTTTTCGCAACACCACTTTCAATAGCGGCCTTTGCTACGGCTGTTGAGACAGCCACCAATAATCGTGGATCATTGGGCTTAGGTATTATATAATCTTTTCCGAAGGAAAGACTTGTTATATGATACGCTTCCATTACCTCTTCCGGCACTGTTGCCTTTGCTAATTCCGCCAAAGCCTTAACAGCAGCCAATTTCATGGCATCGTTAATTTTCGTTGCACGAACATCCAAGGCACCTCTGAATATAAATGGAAAACCGAGTACGTTATTTACTTGGTTCGGGTGGTCACTTCTTCCCGTTGCCATAATTACATCTGGACGAGCCGCCATGGCTTCTTCGTATGGAATTTCAGGATCTGGATTTGCCAAAGCAAAAACAACTGGATTAGTTGCCATGGAACAAACCATTTCTGCTGTCACAATATTTCCTTGAGATAAACCCAAGAACACATCGGCATTTACCAGTGCTTCAGCCAATGACTTTTCATTCGAGTCAACAGCGAACCGTTTCTTTCTGTGATCAATATCTTCTCGTGAGGTGTTAATGAGTCCCTTCGAATCGAACATACGAATATTCGCGGGGTTCAAACCTAAGCCAATCATGGTGTTCAGACAACTCAACGCAGCGGCACCTGCTCCACTCACGACTATTTTTATTTCGCTTAAGTTCTTTCCTGCAATTTCCAACGCATTTAAAAGAGCAGCGCTTGAAATAATTGCAGTCCCGTGCTGGTCGTCATGCATGATTGGAATATCTAAGGCTTCCTTCAATCTTTCTTCGATTTCGAAAGCTTCGGGTGCCTTTATATCTTCCAAATTAATACCACCAAAAGTTGGACTAATATTGATTACAGTCCTGACAAAATCTTCTACTTCCGTAGCCTTCATTTCGATGTCTATGGAATCGATGTCGGCAAATATTTTGAAGAGCATTCCTTTTCCTTCCATCACAGGCTTACTTGCTTCTGGACCTAAATTACCGAGGCCAAGAATGGCTGTTCCATTTGATATAACCGCAACTAGATTACCCTTTCCTGTGTATTTGTATACATCGTCAATATTTTCGGCAATTGCTTTAACCGGTTCAGCAACTCCAGGTGAGTAGGCCATTGCCAAATCTCGCTGCGTGCTGTAGGGTTTTGTAGGAACAATTTCTAACTTTCCCTTCCTCCCTAACTCGTGGTAATCGAGTGCCTCTTTCCTCTTTATTTGCTTCATGTTCTTTACTTTGGGTTTGCAAAAATAAAACAACCTCGAAATTCGAGGTTGTCCTTGCTTAAAATCTTTATCTCATTATTCAACAACCACTCGAACGGTTTCTTGCCCTTTCGAAGTCATGAGTGTAAATTGGTATACTCCAGAAGCAAAATCTTCAGCATTCATTAAGATGCTGCCTGAATTCCCTTTTACTGTAGTTTTTTCAACCAATTTTCCTTGAAGATTAGTGATTACCAATTGGCCTTCTGTTTCTCCAGTAGGCAATTTATAATTCATGAAACTCAATCCCTTCAATGGATTACTTCCCACCAATTCTAGTTTTGAATTTTCAGTCTCTTCAACTCCGATTGGACAGGTGGACTCGTAGCAAAAGCTAACGGTTTGACAAGCCTGATCAGCTGGATTGGCCAGATTAAAGAAGCAATACGAGATGAGAGTTTCCCCGGGATTTCCTAGTGGCTTGTAATGTGCGTAAAACGTATGATTGGTGTCGCTTGCTAATATAGTCTGCGCTAATAGGGAAACGTTTGTTGTTTCACCATAGCACACCCCCCAACAGAAATAATTAGAAGTGCCTGCAATTTCAGAAATTATACTTCGGCTGCATTTTACAGAAATCTGAGCATTGGAGATGTTTGTAACGGGCCATTCGGCAACCATTTCACCTGCCCCAGTAAGTGTAGCAGCAGTTGCGTTAACCTGAACAACAGGATTTACTAATTCAATACTTTGCGCGGACATACCTAGGAAAGAGAGCGCGAATCCAAAAAAGAGAATATTTTTTTTCATGTTCCAAAGATATAAAAAGTATTTGGGCGAAATATTTCTTTATATTCGTTGCCCTAAAGTAAACCTATTAATAATTTAATCACATGAAAAAAGCTCTACTATTGATGGTTGTTGCCGTAATGTCGTCAACAATGTCTTTCGCTCAGTTGCCTGCTGGATCATTTGGTCAAGATTTCACAATCACTGACCAATTTGGTGTTTCACACAACTTGTACAACTACTTAGATCAAGGATATACTGTATATCTTGATGTATCTGCAACATGGTGCGGACCTTGTTGGAACTTCCACAACACTGGTGCATTGGATGATTTGTACGTCAACCACGGTCCTGCTGGTGCTCCTGGAGTATCTGCTGCTACTACTGATGAAGTTATGGTAATTTGGATCGATGGTGATGGAGCTACTACCGCTGCTGATATGGCAGGAACTGGCACCAACACACAAGGCAACTGGTTAAACCCAAGTGGAACCGCTCCTATCGAGTTTCCAATGGCTAACCCAGCTACAGCTTTGGCTGGCACAATCAATAACGATTACGCTATTGGTTATTACCCAACCATCTACCGCATTTGTCCTAACCGTATTGTAACTGAAGTTGGTCAATTAGATGGTGCTGGTTTATATGCTACTCTTCAAGAGTGTCCTCCTCCAGCTTTCCAAAACAATGACCCATCAATGTTAAGCTATGATGGAGACCTTGCTACTTGCGGAAACGTTGATGTTGCTGTTACTATCCAAAACAACGGTACTTCTGCATTAACTGCTTGTACTATCACTGTAACTGGTGGTACTGCGCCACTGGTATACAACTGGACTGGTAACCTTGCAACATACGCTGTTGCTACAGTTAACGTAGGAACTGCAACCTTAACTGGTCCTGCTACTTTGAACGTATCTATCACTTCTGCTGATGATAACACTTCAAACAACGCTACTTCAGCTCCTATCGCTTTCGCTGCTGATGGAACAACTCACGTTAAACTTGACATCTTATTCGACCGTTACCCAGAAGAGTCTTCTTGGTCTATCACAGACGACGCTGGAATCGTTGTTGCATCTGCTGATTACAGCGCTGCTCCAATTCCTGCTGACAACTCAACTAAAATTGTTGATGTATTCCTTCCATCTACTGGTTGTTACACTTTCACCGCTACTGATGCATACGGTGATGGTTTCTACGACATGCAATGGGGTGCTGCTGCAAACGGTCACATCATCGCTACTACAGTTAACGATGCTGGTGCTACCTTCTCTACATTGTGGAACTATGATGGAACTTACGATTTCGCAGAAGCTGCTGCTCCTTCAAACGTAAACACTGTAGTAGGTATCGAAGAAGTTAATCTTTCTGCTGGTGTTAGCGTTTATCCTAACCCTGCAAATGATTTCATCAATGTTGCTTACGGTTTAACTAACAACAGCGTTGTTACAGTTGACGTTATCAACGTTCTTGGTGAGCGCGTAATGACTGAATACGTAGGTAGTCAAGCTGCTGGAAACTACACTTCACGTATAGATGTTTCTAACCTTTCTGCTGGTGTTTACATGTTGAATGTAACGATCAACGGAACGGTGAACACTGTTCGTGTTTCTGTAAAATAATTTTGATTTTTTTCAAGGAAGAAGAGCCGACGATGCGTCGGCTCTTTTTTTTGGTACAGTCATTGGCTAAAGTTTTCTACTTTTAAAAAAAATATTTTATGCGCCTTTCTATTTCACTTTTCTTCTTGGCCATCTCTTTTGGGTTATCTGCTCAAGAAAAACTTCCGAGTATCTCGCTAAAGGATCTAAACGGAAAAACAATTAATACAGCCAATCTTGCACAAGATGGAAAACCCACACTCATCTGTTTCTGGGCCACTTGGTGCAGCCCTTGCAAAAAGGAATTGAATAACTACTTGGAATTATATGACGAGTGGCAAGCGGAGACTGGCGTTAAAATTATTGCGGTTTCTATTGATGATCAACGGTCAGCTATGCGCGTGGCACCTTATGTAAGCAGCGTCATGTGGCCTTATGAAATTTTATTGGACAGCAACAAGCAATTCGCTCAGGCCATGGGTGTGAACAATGTTCCACATACTTTTTTAGTAGACGGAACGGGTAAAATCGTTTGGCAGCATAACAACTATGCGGAAGGAGATGAAGAAGAAGTTCATGAAGAACTGCTGAAACTGAAAAAGTAATTTCGCTCAACACAACTTATAAGCCCGAAAGGGCTTTTTTTATTTCCGTTTGCGACGTATTTTCGACGCTCAATGAATAGAATGAAAAAGTTACTTGTATTCTCTGCTTTACTTGCTTTCGCCTTTGGTGTTCAAGCTCAAGGCGACCCGAAAAAACCTGGACAATTGCACGGGAATTTCCAATTCCTTTCACAGCAGTATAGCGAAGACAGCCTTATTGGAGCCACTGTACCACCTGCAACAACCGCAATTAACGGTTTTGGAAATCTTATGTACACTCAAGGTGGTTTTAGTGCCGGTATGCGTTTCGAGACATACAATAATGCTATTCAAGGATTCAGCGCACAAAACAGATACAAGGGAACGGGTATTGGAAATCGATTCGTGCAATACCAAGACAGCATTTTCAATGTAACGATTGGAAATTTCTATGAGCAATTTGGAAATGGACTTACCCTTCGCACTTATTGGGAACCGAACCTCGGAATAGACAACGCACTTGACGGCGCGCGATTGATCATTACTCCGAAAAAAGGAATTACTCTCAAAGGAATATACGGACGTCAGCGCCTAGATTTCGACAGTAGATCAACTAACGCAGACGGCATTATTCGTGGAAGCGACGCTGAATTCAATTTGAACTCAATATTTAAAACCCTTGCCGAAAAGCAAACACAACTTACACTCGGCGCTAGCTTTGTGAGTCGCTATCAAAATGGCGAAACACGTTTTCAAGATTCCTTGGTTTTCTTAACTCCAAATAACGTTTCGAATTCTGCAGTTCGCCTGCAACTGAATAGAAATGCCCTCGCCCTCTCTGCTGAATACGCTCAGAAAATTAATGACCCTAGTGCGGATAATGCCTATCTCTATCGAAAAGGAAAAGCTTTCTTCCTGAATGCTTCTTATAGCGCAAGCGGGTTAGGTGTAAATGCAGCCGTGAAATACATAGACAATATGAGCTTCCGCGCAGATCGCAATCTGAAGTTGTTTGATGTTCCTACCAACTATTTGCCTTCAATTACAAAACAGCACACCTACAACCTAGCAGCTACATTGTATCCTTATGCCACACCTTTAACCGGGGAAGTGAGCTACATGGCTGAAGTGTTTTACACATTTAAGAAAGGAACTAAACTCGGCGGAAAGTATGGCACTCAACTTTCGGTAAACTTCGCTGCAGCGAATGGCTTGGATACAACTCGATTAACGGGAATTGAAGCCTATACAGAAGGTTACGAAATCAACTCAGTAAAATTCGGTCCAACGAAATATGTTAGAGATTTCAATTTGGAAGTGAAGAAAAAATTAAGCAAAAAATTCTCTACAGCTTTTACCTATTACTATTTCGAATTCAACACCCTTGTTACTCCAGTTACGAATGACTTCAAAGGAATTGTATACGCCAACATAGAAGTTGTAGAGATGAACTACAAGTTCACACCTAAAGACAATCTTCATCTTGAAATTCAAGGACTTCAAACAGATCAGGACAAAGGCGACTGGGCAACGGTAGTTGCTGAGTTCTCACATTCCCCTCATTGGAGCGTTGCATTAATAGACCAATACAATTACGGCAACTCTGTAGAAGAAAAACGGATACACTATTTGTTCGGAACGGTTGGTTACATTAACGGTTCTCAGCGTTTAACTCTCGGTTATGGAAAAAGAAGAGAGGGCGTATTTTGTATTGGCGGAGTCTGCCGAGCAGTTCCAGCAACCAACGGCTTTGAATTAATGTACACAGCAAGTTTTTAAGATGAAAAAAAGTTACCTATTCCTTCTTGGATTGTCCCTATTCTTAGGGGCGTGCGACCGACTTGAAAATCCGGTTACTGTTGCAAAGAATAAATACCGTGAAGATTTGTACGGCCCAGCTCCAGCGTTCTCTGGGGTTACAGAAGCCACACGCAATGTGTTGTTCGAAGAATTTACAGGCCACTTGTGCGGGTTCTGTCCGCCATCTACTTCGCTTGCGTTAGCGCTAGATGCAACGCTCGGAGAGCGAATGGTGACGGTGGCTATCCACGCTGGTTCTCTTGCAGCCACCGGTGGTGCGCTATTTCAAACAGATTACACTACTCCTGCGGGAAATTTATATTGGGCACAACTAAACGGGGGATTCAATCCAACCGCTCGCATCGATCGTTTAGGTGGATTAAGCAGTTATGAATACCTTGACCCGGCAAATCCGAGCAGCTGGCAAAATATTGTAACCACACGAATGAATATCGCTACGCCTGTAGTATTGAAAGCTAATTGTGAATATGTGGCTGCAGACAATGTGATTAACATTCACATGAACTCTCAGTTTATTGATGGGTATACCGGCAATGTAAACCTCGTAGTTCTTTTGGTTGAAAATCATATCATCAGTGCTCAAGAAGATTACAGTCAAACTCCTTCTGAGATTGAAGAATATGAGCACGAGCATGTACTTCGAACCAATGTATCTGAGCCCATGGGAAATCTTGTTGTTAATAATCCTGCTAGCGGATATTCTTCAACCAATAGCTTTACAATTCCACTTCAAGGGAATTGGGTTCCCGCAAATATGACAGTTATTGGTTATTTAATAGATTCAAGTACCAATGAAGTTTTGAATGCCATTGAGTATGAAATTAACTAAGTTACTTTTCTGTTTATGCTTTCTAGTGCCAGTTTTAGGCAAGTCCCAGCAGGCGTTCAAAGCTGGGGTCTCGTTTGGCATGACAACCTCACAGATTAGTGGTGATGGGCTTGGCGGATGGGACAAATTCGGCATAACGGGGGGTGCTTTTGTTAGTGCCCCGCTCTCTTCGAAGAACGGATTTCGCATCGGAATTAATTACGCCGACAAAGGTTCTCGTACTAAGCGCGATACATTAAATTTCAACACTTTCGCTTATCGGTTAAGGTACATTGAGGTGCCTGTGCAATATTCCTTTCAAAATGGGCCATTCACATTTCTATCGGGCTTGTATTACGGCCGATTGATTAAGCAAGATATTCTTTCGAATGCATTGACCTACGATGTGATTCCTGCCTTCCGTAATTACGATGTTGGAATTGCCCTAGGCGCTACCTTGCAAATGGGTGATCATTTTTTCATTGAAGGAAGATTCTCTACAAGTATTCTTCCAACAAGACCTTCACCCAATTTCGCTAATCCAAATTCGTATTACGAAAAAGGAAATTACAATCAAGTCCTTTATTTCCTGATTGGAAGGAACTTCTAAATGCAATGAAGGTTAGCCTGATCACTGTAAGTTACAACAGTGCACGAACAATTAGAGACACTCTAGTTTCCGTGCAGAAGCAGACCTATAAAGACATTGAGTACATTGTTGTAGATGGCCATTCTGCAGACGGAACCGTAGAAATTGTTAAGCAATTTGTTGATGCGATGCAAGGTTCTGCGAAAGATGCGATGCAAGGTCGTTCCGAAGGTGCTTCGCAAGATCTTTCGAAGAACCTTCCGCAGGACCTATCTATCGCTGCTTTACAAGGGGTGGTTACAAAGTTTTTGTGTGAAAAAGATAAAGGTATTTACGACGCAATGAATAAAGGACTTGCTTTGGCTACTGGAGACATTATTGGCGTTTTGAATAGCGATGACTTTTACTGTTCGAATGATGTTATTGAAAACGTTGTTCGCGCGTTCCAAGAAAATGAAACAGATTGCCTTTATGGCGACTTGAATTATGTAGATCCGATAGACACTTCTAAAATTGTCAGAAAATGGCGCAGTGGGGCTTATCTCAGAGAGAATTTTTTAAAAGGTTGGATGCCCCCTCACCCTACTTTCTTCGTTAAAAAATCTTGTTACGATTCCTTCGGAACTTTCGACACGCAATTTAAAAGTGCCGCAGATTATGAATTGATGCTCCGTTTTCTTTTTAAAGAATCGTGCAGCGCGCAGCACCTTCCAAAAGTAATGATTCACATGCGCGCTGGCGGTGTGAGCAATGTTAGTCTTAAAAATCGTATTCGTGCAAATCGAGAAGATCGCTTGGCTTGGAAAATAAACGGGTTAAAACCAAAGTGGTTCACGCTGTTGCGTAAACCACTTTCTAAATTGACTCAATATTTCTAATCTTAGAATTTCGCTCTTGATCTTCTCACACCTGGTCTTCCTTTCATATAACCATACTTCGCCTTCGAGAAGCTAGATCTTCCGCGAATTACACGCGTTACAGTAAGTTGAGTGGTTAAATAACTATCGTTGTGCGTAGCGTCACCGCGAGGCGAAGCGTAGGTAGCACCGGGAGGTGCAATTTGAAAGTTTTCAATTGATAAATCGTTCGCGGTGTACTGCGGGTTTTCTGCAACCAAACCATCTAACAAAGCTTGATACGTTTGATTGTTCACAAACTCGTATGCTTTAGAATCATTCGAATTCGGTGTGGAATAAACCGTTGAAACGTCATCTAGATAATCAGTAAATACTGTTCTCCAACTCAAATCCCACTGCACTCTCCATTTTTTCTTGAAGGTGAAATAAGCTCCAATACCAGCCGGTATAGCCAAACCAAATTTTGAATATGAACTTTTTTGTCCTTCGGTTCTCCAATCACGCAAAGCGAACCACTCACCACCGTATTGAACATCACCGTCTTTGAAAATCTGTCCTTTCGGATTTGAAGAGTAACCAGCTAATCCGGCAAACAAAAACACTTTAAAGTCTGGGTTGTAATAACCTTTATTTCCCACGTCGTTGTCATACCAAATGGTAACTTCTGCGCGACCACCTAACTCTAACAAATCATTTCTGAAATTTGCGTTTCTTGCTCTACGCGGAGCGTATGTCGTGTAGGCATCTCTGTCTGTAATTCGAATCCAGTCGAAATTTGTAGAGAAGGCCAAACGCTTATTTACCTTGTACCTTACGTAGGCACCAGCAGACATGCGAGTTGAAATAAGGTGCATATCTACAACGAAATCTCTTCGTGGAAGATACTTACCTCCGATGTCTCCGAGGTAGTTTGACGCACCCACTTTCAATCCGTAATCCCAGCGGTATTGGGCCAAGGAAACGTTTGAAAGAAGCACTAAAACCAAGCTTAGAAAGAATACTATTTTTTTCATTTGGATAAAGTCGTGTGCTAAGATAATCAACAATTCCCGAAGACTGAATACTTTTTCGCATTTTTGGGAAAAATTTCAACATGAATTCAGTTAGTCAACTTTTTGGAATAAAGTTCCCGATCATCCAAGGCGGAATGATCTGGTGCACGGGAGCGAATTTGGTTTCAGCAGTTTCTAACGCTGGAGGACTTGGGCTTTTGGGAGCAGGATCAATGTACCCAGACCAATTGGAAGAGGAGATTAAAAACTGTTTGAAATTGACCGACAAACCTTTCGGGGTGAATCTTCCGCTGCTTTATCCGAATATTGAAGAGCATTTAAATTTGATTGAAAAATACCGAGTTCCTATTGTCTTCACCTCGGCAGGAAGCCCGAAGAAGCACACTGAAAGACTGAAGGCTTCAGGAATAAAAGTAGCCCATGTTGTGAGCAGCAGCGCTTTCGCATTAAAATCACAAGAAGCTGGAGTAGACGCTATTGTAGCCGAAGGATTCGAGGCGGGAGGCCACAATGGTCGCGAAGAAACTACTACCCTCTGTTTAATCCCGAGTGTGGCTGAAACAGTTTCAATTCCGGTTATTGCAGCCGGAGGAATTTCTTGTGGAAAAAGCATGCTTGCGGCTATGTCCCTTGGCGCTCAAGGGGTTCAGATGGGATCACGTTTCGTTATGACACATGAATCAGCAGCGCACGAGAATTTCAAAAACGCCATTTTACAAGCCAAGGAAGGTGATACGAAACTCACGCTTCATGAAATAACACCAGTGCGTTTGTTAAACAGTGCTTTTTATAAAGAAGTCGTTGACGCCTATGAATCTGGCGCCAGTATTGACGAATTAAAAGAATTATTGGGAAGAGGGCGCGCTAAAAAAGGAATGTCGTTGGGTAATCTTGCGGAAGGTGAATTGGAAATTGGACAAGTGAGTGCTCGCATAAAAGAAATAGTTTCAGCGAAAGAAGTTATTGCTCAAACCATTTCAGAATTCCAAGAGGCACAAAAAATTATAGGCAATATTTCATTTTAATTCCGTTTGAAGATGGCCATCAATGCAACCGAAGGCCTATTTTTGCACTCTTCAAAACGAATGAAAGGGAAAATTATATTAGCAGCGCTGCTATCGAATGTTCTTCTTTGGGCATCAAATGTCCACGGGCAATCTTCTGCTACCCTTACTTGTCTAGAGGTACAAGGTAATTCACTCAGCATTTCTTGGTATACTTCACCCAACCCCGTTACCTTCGTAACCAACAACATTTACGCCTCTGACGGAGTGGGGAATTTCACTGAGATTGTTCAATCCACGAATTTATCTGGAGTCTTTTTGTTTCCTGGAGCAAACGCATTAACTAATTCTTGCTGTGTCTATATTCAAACGGAGGACAATGTTGGAGGCGCACCTACTTTCAGTAACTCTGAAACATTCTGCAGCACCTTTCTTACCGCGAATGCCTCTGTTTCTCCGCCAGGCTTTGTTGATCTTCAATGGAACGCACCTACCAGCAATGCCGCATGGTTAGCTGCTGCAAATGCTGAAGTGTGGTTAGAATATCCTTCAGGGGTTTGGAACAAAATTCAAACTTTACCGGGCGGTTCTTCTTCCTACAATTATGAAGTAACTGTTTGTGGTGAGCAGCTCAATTTTCAAATTAGATATTCTGGACTTCCGAACTGCGATTTCGCAAGTAATGTGGTCGGGGGGATTTTCAATGATCAAACAGCTCCAGCTATTCCTTCAATAACAAGTGTAACGGTTAATCCCGCTACTGGCTTAGCAGAATTGAATTGGAATGTTAATTCTTCAGGCGACACAGATGGCTATATTGTTTATGCGTGTAATGGATCAACGGTTAATTTAATTGACACTGTTTTTGGAATAAATAATACTCTTTTTAGTGATCTTCTGTCTTCACCGAGCAGTGGGCAAGAATGTTATTTGCTCTCTGCCATTGATACGTGCTATTCAGGCACACCACCTAGCCCAAATACGAGCCCTACAGGAAGCGTTTGCAATTGCACTATTTTCCTGAGCCCCTCAGCTTATACACTTTGTGACAACACAATCAATTTTTCATGGAGCTCATACTCGGGTTGGAATGCGGGTGTTGACTACTATGTCCTCATGTACAGTTCTGACGGCATAAACTTCGTTCCCGTTGATACTACAGACGGCAATACCCTTCAAGGCACACATGAATTTACAAGCATTGCCTCCGGAATAAATTATTACGGTGTGATTGCCTATTCCAATTCAGGTTTCACTTCGGCTTCTAACATTCAGACTATAAATATTTCATATCCAACTCCACCAGCTTTAAATTATCTGACCTCAGTAAGTGTGAGTAGCACCAAGGCCATTGAGATAACAGTTCGAACGCAACCGACACTGGTTCCACATAAATACATTCTTCAACGGAAGAATTTGTATGCCCCCTTTAATTGGGAAAATCACATGGACATTACGCAGTCGGCCAGCAATATTGTATTTACCGACACGGATGTTAATTCTGACGATATCATTTACGACTACCGCGTAATCGTTCAAAATCCATGTGGCTATTTTCTCGACACGACGAATACTGGACGAAACATTCGTCTTCGCGGTGCAAACAACTCTGAATTATTATTGAATAGTTTGAACTGGTCTAAGTACGAAGATTGGGAGAATGGTGTTCAAGAATATGAGGTTCTTCGTTCGGTAGATGGCGCGGCAGAGGCACAAGCTTCAACCGGATCAGCAAGCTATCTGTCATTCAGCGAAGACTTAGAGCCCTTCCTTTCTTCGAAGGGACAATTTTGTTACCGCATTCGCGCATATTCGGAACCCATTAGCTATTTCCCGAATGAGACATTTACATCGTATAGCAACAAAAAATGCTTGGATCAAGAACCTCTGATTTGGATTCCGAATGCAATGATGATTCATGGAGAAAATGATTTGTTTTACCCGGTCATTTCCTTCGCAGACACCACTGCATATACTATGAATATTTTTAGTCGTTGGGGTGATTACGTTTTTGAAACAAACAAACTTTCTGAAAAGTGGGATGGCAAAATGAATGGTGGAGATTATGTGCATGAAAATGCTTATGTCTACTACATCACAGTTAAAAACGGAGTAGGCGTTTTATACGAGCGTAGAGGAACCATAACAGTTCTCAAAAACTAGCCCTCCAGATGAATTGCATTGTATTGGATCAAGGAAACACCTCTTTAAAATGGGGGATTTTCGTAAACAATTCCTTGGTTGAATCGGGAAGAATTCTCGATAACAATCTTAGTTTAGAATTGAATCTATTGTATTCAAAACACAGTCTTCCTTTTTTTTATTCTTCAGTAAGGAGTGTGGCTGAACAAACTGAATTTTTAAATCGATTTTCTTTTTGTAGAATTATTCCAGAAGATAATTTTCCGGCCTTCTTATATTCTTCAGGCATTGCGGGAAAAGACCGACTTGCAAATGTAGCCGGTGCATTTAAAATTTTCGAAGGGTCGGAAAGTTTGGTTGTTGATTTCGGAACCTGCATTACCTATTCCGTTGCTCAAAACAACGCACTCATTTCTGGAGTCATTTCTTTAGGAGCGCAGTCTCGCTTGCGCGGCATGCACGAATTTACCGGACAGCTTCCACTTATCTTATTTTCTGAACGTGCTGAACCCTTTCTAAATTCAACCGAAGGGGCTATGTTAAGCAGTGTGAATTTTGGAATTCTTTCGGAATTAAAGGGATACATTGATGCTGCAATGATTCAATTTCCAGATATTCAAATTGTATTTACCGGGACTGACGCGGTTCATTTTGCTAAACAGCTTAATTGCCGCATCTTTGTAGAAATGAATTTAACATTAATTGGATTGTATGCCATCACTTGTGCGAATGAATCTTAAATATATTTTTCTTGTTTTGATTTCGGCAATGTGCATGCGTGCTCAGGCTCAAATTCCTGTAAACTCGCCCTACTCTCGTTTTGGAATTGGATTAACTGACATTGGATTTAATCCACGATATGCCGCGTTAGGAAATGCTTCTATTGCCCTTCCCGATTTATCAGGAGTGAATTTATCTAACCCTGCATCGTTTGCCTTGTTCACTGAAACGACCTTTCAAGGAAGTGTGTTTGCTAAAAGTTCTCAACTTCTTTCTAATTCAGGGCAAACCAACTACCTCGGTGGTCAAGTGGGTGAGATTGCCTTTGGGTTCAAACGAACAGGAAGTAAATGGGGATTCGCGATGGGCATTACTCCTGAAAGTGTTGTTGGTTATCAGTTCTCGAACAGCGCAGCTATTAACGACAGTTTAAATGCCAAGTACAGTTATTCAGGTGAGGGTGGTATAAATAAAGTGCAAATGGGTTTTGCTAGGACCTTTATCCTTTATTCAGACAGCACCCATGCCCGCACTCATACCTTGTCTATTGGTAGTAACTTGAATTTCAGATTTGGATCTATTTTACAAATTGACCGAATTGTGTTCGACAACACTTCCATATATAACAGTAAGATTACCAATCGCAAATCCTTTTCAGATGCGAATTTGACATTTGGCGCGCATTATTCATTCCCTCTTCACCAAAGAAAATCTGCAGGAAAAGTTACTCGATCAACTTGGTTTCATTTAGCAGGAACCTATGAATTGGAAAACAATTTGAACCCGAAGGTGCAAGATATTCGACAATCTACGCGATCTGTTTCTGGGGTTGAAATACCCGTGCTCACCGTTTTAGACACCACCTATATAAACTTTTCTTTTGTGATTCCACAACGAATTCAATTTGGCGCTGCAATTACCCACGAGTTCAAAAAAGCGGGTACACTTTCGTTAAGCGCATCTTACCGTCAGCAAGACTGGAAATCTGTTGAAGACATGAATTCGTTGATTGATGTCTCCAATCAAAGCTTTCACAACTCTAAAAACGTAGGATTGGGATTGGAGTACATACCAAATATCAGCGGAGGTGAGAACAATTACTTCGGGGCATGTACCTATCGCATAGGAATGAAGAGTGTTGAGACTTACGTTGGATTAAATGGAAATAACATTGTTCAAGAAGCCTTCACATGCGGATTGCAAATGCCTATGCGTTCTTCGAAAACAACAAGTAGCCTGTGCCTTTCTGCCGAGTTTGGAACCTATGGAACCGCAGCAGAAACTTCAACAAAAGAGAACTACGCTACCTTCCTTATCGGATTTAAACTTCATCCGTTCGAGCGTTGGTTCGTTCAGAGAAAGTATGACTAATTCCATTCTGAAAATAGCATCCGCGTTTGCGGTCGTGTTCACTTTGATTGGATGTCAAAATGAAATTTCAGAAATAAAAGCTATTACTGACCCGAAGTTTGTGCCCGTGCAAAGCACCTTTAACGCTTCATTCAGTTACTCATTGGATGGGGTGGTTCGCACGAAAATTTACGCTTTACAATTGGATCAGTATGTTAGCGATAGTTCTTACTTAATTGCGCCTAAAACCTTTCACATCGAATTCTTTGATTCGCTTGGAGAATACACAGGAACCATGACAGGTAATGAAGCTATTTTCTCACAGAAAAGCAACACGCTTTGGACCAAAGGTGACTTAGTTTTAGAAAATTGGAAAAAAGAAAAGTTGGAAACCAATTCACTTACTTTTTACCTCGATTCTGATTTGGTTTACACTCCAGATTTTGTAAAAATCAGTTCTGAAAACAGTGTCCTAGAAGGAAAAGGACTTCGAAGTAACGGCTCGTTTTCCAATTATGAAATCAATCAAACATCTGGTAATTTCAATACAGCTAACGAATGAATAACTTAAATAAAATAGTGCTTATCCTGTGGGCCATTGTTGTGGTAGCATCGTTTGGCTATGCGCTTTATATGATCTCTGCAGAAGGTTGGGATAAAGGTGCCGAGAATTTATTTATTCCTGGCATCGCTCTCATGTGGTTTTTATTCCGTTTGGGAATGTATCGTAGAATGAACAAAAACAATGGGTAATATAGACCCCGCTCAAATACTCATTATTCTGGGCACGCTGCTCGGGTGTGCATTCTATTCCGGAGTTGAAATCGCCTTTCTTACTTCCAATAAATTAAAAATAGAGCTTGACAAAAAACAAGGCGTTTTCGGGGCGTCTATCTTGTCTTCGTTGGTTGGAAAACCAAAATTGTTTTTGGCCATGCTCTTGGTTGGAAATAACATTCCCTTGGTAATTTATGGAATTGTCTTCGGTGATGTTCTTACCGACATCCTTGAGTCAAATTTCCCCTTCCTAGATGAGGCCGTTGGATCATACGGTGTTCTCATTCTTCAAACCATCGTTTCAACGTTAGTTGTTTTAATTTTTGGGGAGTTCATTCCTAAAGCGTTGTTGTCTTCACAACCCAATAAATGGTTGTTACGTCTTTCGCCCTTAATTGCTATTTGGTATGCCATACTTTTCGTGTTTGCCTACAGCGTAACCAAGGTGAGCGAATGGATTATTTCAATGCTCTTTAGAAACTCGCCAAAAGAACAAGACATTGTTTTTGGAAGAACTGATTTGAACCATTATTTGGAAGGATTCACAGGCGTGCATTCTCAGCAAAATGAACTGGATTTAGAGATTCAATTCTTTCAAAACGCACTTGATTTTTCATTGTTGAAAGCCCGAGATTGCATGTTGCCTCGCAATGAAATTGTTGCCATTGACATTGCAGAGAGCATTGCGAAAGCGAAAGATCTTTTCATTGAAACAAAACTCTCTAAAATCATTGTTTACCGTGAAAACATTGATCAGTTGATTGGTTATGTTCACTTCAGCGACTTCTTTAAGAACCCAAAAGAGATTAAAGAAATTCTTCGTCCCATTGCAATCGTGCCAGAGCCCATGGCAGCGAATGAGATATTGAAAATATTCCGCAGTCAGAAAAAAAGCGTAGCTGCTGTTGTAGACGAGTTTGGCGGAACCAGCGGACTTATCACCTTTGAAGATATTATTGAAGAAATTTTCGGTGAAATAGAAGACGAGCACGACACCATTGACAACGTTGAACGTGAAGTGTCTAAAGGTTGGTATGAATTCGCCGGAAGACTTGATGTTCATTACATCAATGAAAAATACAAGTTGGAACTTCCTGAAAATGAAGAGCAATATGACACGCTCGGAGGACTAATTCTGAACTTCCACCAAGACTTTCCGGAAGTGAATCAGGAATTTGTCATTGACCGTTATAGGTTCACTATTCTAGCCGTTAATGAGCGTCAAATCAAGCTTGTTCAGCTTCAAAACATTGAAGAATTAACAAATAGCTAGTCTTCTCTAAAAAAAACAAGGAATTTCCGAGCAAATTTCCGATATTCGCAATCCTAAATTTTATAGTCCATAACTATGGCAATGATTTCAACCCTTCGTAAACAAGGATGGCTAGTACTAGCCCTAGTCGGCATTGGTATTGTCGGCTTCTTGATCCCGTATGATGCTGTAATGGCAATGTTCGGCGGCTCTTCAGATAAAGTTGGTGTTATTAATGGCGAAAGCATTAAGCAAGACCAATGGAGAGCAATGCTTCAGGAACAATCTGAATTGTTCAGTTACAACAACAGCCAAGCCCACGGTTTGGAAAACGATGTATGGAACAATTTAGTTGAAACCACCCTGCTTCAGCCTGAATACCAAAGTCTTGGTTTAATGGTAACTGATGAAGAATTGGATGAAATTCTTTTCGGAAAGTATTTGAGTTCATACGTGCTAAGCACGTTCTATCAAGGACAAGACTCATTGCCTTTCAAAGAGCAAATGCGTGAAAGCTTCAAGAAAATGGAGACTGACAAGCCAAATCTATTTACAGGATATAGAAGACTTGTTATAGAAAAACGATTAAAAGAAAAATACGATGCCTTGGTAGGTGCTGGAGCATACGTAAATTCCTTAGACGCTAAGAGTTTGTTTCATCAGTCTAACGACAAGGCTTCTATCGTATACGTGGTGAAGCCGTATGCTCAGATTATGGAGAGTGAGATTACATTCTCGAACGAGGACATTGAAAATTATTACAACGAGCACAAAAACGATCGCGACTTCAAACAAGAAAGAAGTCGCACCATTGCTTATGTTCGTATTCCGTTAGTGACAAGTGCTAGTGACAGTGCTGCTACGCTTGAGAGTCTTCAGGCCCTAGCAACATCTTTCAAAGCATCTAAAACTGTTAAAGAAGATTCTCTTTTCGCGGTTTTGAATTCTGGTAGCCCAGCAAATGCTAAAGTAAAATACGCTGCAGGAAGTTTCCCTGAACCCTTCAATGCGCAGATGTCTTCTGACAGTCTTGGACGCGTAATGGGTCCTTTCGTTTCTGGAGGAATTGCTCGCGTGATAAAATTAACTTCACGCGGAACTGAGATTGACTCTGTTCAAGCCCGTCACATTCTTTTCAAAGAGAAAGGTGCTGCTGGAAAAGCAAAAGCAGATTCTCTGAAGAAAGAGATTCAATCTAAAAAGAACTTTGCTGAAATGGCTACTAAATATAGCACAGACCCAGGTTCTGCTGTAAAAGGTGGTGATTTAGGTATGTTCGCAAGAGGAGCTATGGTTGCTGAATTCGATGCGGCTTGTTTCAACGGTAAGGTAGGTGATCTTCAAATTGTAGAAAGCCAATTCGGAACTCACTTGATCGAAGTAACTAAAAAAGGTGCAGCCAATCCTGTTACCTATTACGCGCAAGTTGAAAGACCTATTTCTCCGAGTCCAGCTACTAAAAAAGATACTTACCAAAAAGCAATTGACTTCATTCAGAATCATAGCGACAGCGTAAGTTTCCGTGCTGGTGCAGTTGAAAGCTACAATGGTTTGACTTATTCTCCGAATGTTCGTCCAGAAGCAACTTCTGTAAGCGGTGTTCAGAACGCAAGTGAGATTATTGTTTGGACATACAATGAGGATACAAAAGAAGGTGCTATTTCGCAACCTATTTCTGTTGACGACGGCATTGTTGTAGTCTGCTTAATGGAAATTAAAGAAAAAGGAGTTCCTTCTTTGCGCAATGTTTATGACCGTGTGAAGCAAGAGGTTATTAAGGATAAGAAAGCTGAGAAATACATGGCTATGATGACTGGCAATTCGATGGAAGAAATTGCTGGAAAAGTAACCGGACAAGTAAAGACTTTCGAGAATCTTTCAATGGCTATGCGCAACATACCTGAAAGTGGCATTCAAGAAACTGAAAGTGCTCCTATTGGTGCTGCGTTCGGTTTACCAACAGGTAATATCTCTGCTCCAATCAAAGGAAAAGGTGGTATTTATGTTATTCAGCGTGCGGCTGATGTAACACGTGTTGAAAGTCCTGACAACTACGTTTCTTTCAGAAAAGATAAAATGCGTGGACAAAAGTCTAGCGCACCAATGACGTTGTTTAATTCACTTCGTGAGTCAGCGGAAATTGAAGACTATCGTTTCTTCCCAGAAGATTGATTTTAAAAATCTAGATCATTGAAAAGGATGCTTCGGCATCCTTTTTCATTTGTTAGAACCAAAGCAACATGGTGTCGCCGTAGCTCAAAAACATGTAATCGTTATTCATGGCGTGCTTATAAATGTCTTTCCACTGCTCTCCTACTGCAGCTGCAACTAGCAGAAGCAGCGTGCTTTTGGGCTGATGGTAATTCGTTTGAAGCCCAGAACAGATTTTAAATGAGTATCCGGGTGCGATGCAAATACTCGAAGAAGCACAGATGCTGTTTCGATTCGTTGCATTGAGATGATTCAATAATGCCATCAGTGCCTCTTCTTTCGAATAACTCAGAGAAGATAGATAAGATTCCCACTGCTCTACCGCATTAGCTTCCTTGCCTTCTAGAACACGAACACCCAACCAATACAAACTTTCGAGGGTTCGCATAGAAGTTGTTCCTGCAGCAATGATTCTTCCTTCACAATTTAAAATCGCTTGAATGCACTCGCGCGTCACTTCAAAAAATTCAGCATGCATTTCGTGGTCTTCGATGCGATCGGCTGAAACCGGCTTAAAGGTTCCTGCTCCTACGTGTAAACAAACTTCTTCTTGCTTAACACCGATATTCGAAATGGCTTGAAGAACCTCTTGGGTGTAATGCAAACCGGCGGTGGGTGCGGCAACTGAGCCTTCGGTTTTGGCGAAGACGGTTTGGTATCTGCCGACATCGTTGGCCACTGGCTTGCGTTGGAAGTACGGTGGTAATGGGACTTGCCCGATGGCCTCTATGACTTCGGAGAAGACAGCGTTGAAGCTCCAAGAGAATTCTACGATGAAGGCATCTTTCTCAATTCCTTTTCTTTCGATGAAGACGCTTTCGGAGGAATTGTTCCAATTGATTTTCAATTCTAATTTTCCTTCTTTCCATCGTTTTGAATTTCCGATGTATGCGGTGAAGGAAACGCTATCATGTGCCGAAAAGGCTTCTGTGTATAAGATGCCGAAGGGTGCGAGGCACATGATCTCTATGAAGGCACCCGACTGTTTTTGAAAAATGATTCGTGCCGGAATGACTTTCGAATTGTTCGAGATTAGTAGATCTCCTTTTTTCAAAAAATTCGGCAATTCAGAAAAAACTGAATCTACGATTACTCCTTTTTCATAGACTAACAATTTAGCAGCAGCTCTATGTTCGAGCGGAATAACGCGTATACGATCTTCGGGAAGTGAATAATCGAAATCTTCAATTTTAATTTGAGGAATTGCCATGGCGCGAAAATACCTATTTTTGAAAACATTTTTTAACTATGAGCACGAATAGAAAAGCATTGGTAATTGGCTGCAGAGGACAAATAGGCATTGAACTTGTGATGGCCCTTCGTTCAAAGTTGGGACAAGACAATGTTATCGGGGCCGATATTCAAGCTGCAGATAGCGTTTCATCTGAAGATGGACCGTATGTTCAATTGAATGTGCTTGATGCGGATGCCTTGCGCGCTTGCGTTCAAGATCATGCGGTAACAGAGGTTTATCAGCTTGCTGCTCTATTGAGTGCAACTGGAGAAAAGAATCCGATGTATGCGTGGAAGTTAAATATGGAAGGGCTTCTGAATATTCTTGAGCTTGCGAAAGAATTTAAGTTCCGTTTGTTTTGGCCAAGCTCCATTGCCGCATTCGGACCAACTACTCCGGCCGACCAAACACCACAGACTACAGTTATGGAACCTTCTTCCGTTTACGGAATTTCTAAACTCGCTGGTGAAAGATGGTGCGAATATTATTTCATGAAGTACGGTGTTGACGTTCGCAGTCTTCGTTACCCAGGATTGATTGGACACCGCTCTGCTCCTGGCGGAGGAACTACAGACTACGCTGTAGATATTTTTTATTCTGCGTTGAAGGAAAACAAATACACATCGTTCCTTTCGGAAAACACGGAACTTCCGATGATGATGATGGAAGACGCCATTCGCGCTACCATTCAACTGATGGAATCGGATGCTGAAAAAATAAAAATCCGAAGCGCCTACAACCTAGCAGGAATAAGCTTCACGCCGAAACAGCTTGCTGAAGAAATTCAAAAACATTTACCCGGATTTGAAATTAGCTATGCACCCGACTTCCGTCAAGGACTAGCCGATTCATGGCCAAATAGTATTGACGATTCAACAGCGAAAAACGATTGGGGTTGGGAGATTGAATACCCAATGCCGCGCCTGGTTTCAACCATGTTGGAAGAAATAGCGAAAAAAGTTTCTTAACTGAAAGGAATAGACTCATAAAAAGCCTCAATGAATGAGGCTTTTTTTATTTGTCTTCGTTTCTTTGCAGTATGGTTGATTTGTTCATTTACAATAGTCTTACGCGAACGAAAGAAAAGTTCACTCCCCTTCACAAACAATTCGTTGGAATGTATGTGTGCGGGCCTACTGTTTACAATTTTGCTCACTTGGGAAATTGTAGAACGTTCGTGACGTTCGATACGGTTTATAGATACCTCTCTTTTCTTGGATATAAAGTTCGATATGTGAGAAACATAACCGACGTTGGACACATCACTACCGAGTTTGATGAAGGAGTGGATCGCATTGGCGCGCAAGCGAAATTGGAACAAGTTGAACCCATGGAAATTGTTCAGAAATACACCACATATTTCCACGACATGATGCGTGAATTCAATAATCATCCGCCGAGCATTGAGCCCAGTGCAACAGGACACATCATGGAACAGATTGCCATGATTGAAGAGATCATTAAAAATGGATATGCGTATGAAGTAAACGGAAGCGTTTATTTCGACGTGAAGAAATACAAAGACGTTTTTCCTTACGGTGAATTAAGCGGAAGGAACGTAGATGAATTGTTAGAGAATACGCGTGAGCTAGACGGGCAAGAAGAGAAGCGTTTCTTCGCCGATTTCGCTTTGTGGAAGGCCGCATCTCCTGAGCACATCATGCGTTGGTCTTCACCTTGGGGTGAAGGGTTTCCGGGATGGCACTTGGAGTGTTCTGCTATGAGCACGAAATATTTAGGTGAAGAATTCGATTTACACGGTGGCGGAATGGATTTGAAATTCCCGCACCACGAATCGGAAGTTGCACAAAATTCTGCTTGTTGCGGAAAGGCACCGGTGCGCTATTGGATGCATGCAAACATGCTTACCGTAAACGGACAGAAGATGTCGAAGTCGTTGGGAAATTCATTCCTTCCACATGAATTATTTTCTGGAACACACAATCTTTTAGAGAAAGGATTTTCACCTATGGTGGTTCGCTTCTTCATGCAGCAAGCCCATTACAGAAGCACGTTAGATTTCAGTAATGAGGCATTAAAGGCCGCAGAGAAAGGATTCGAACGGTTGATGCAGGCGGTAGAGAAAGTCGGAACGCTTGTAGCGAGTGACTCGAGTTCTTATGCCGTTGAAGGGTTGGAAAAGAATTGTTACGAGGCCATGAGCGATGACTTCAATACTCCTATTCTTATAGCGCATTTGTTCGAAGCCGTGAAAGTGATTAATTCATGTTTGGATAATAAAATTCAGCTGACGCAATCAGACATAGATCGTCTTCAAAAATTAGTCAACGGATTTGTGTTCGAAGTACTCGGACTTCAAGCGGAAGTTAGCGGTGCGTCGAACGATATTTCGAACGACCTTATGCAAGTAATTATTCGCTTGCGCGCAGAGGCGAAAGGAAAGAAAGATTTCGCTACATCGGACTTAATTCGCGATGAATTAAAAGCTATAAACATTCAACTTCAAGATTCAAAAGAAGGTACAACCTGGACCCATGAAAAATAATAAAAAGATCATAGCCATTGTGCTTATTGTTTTGGTTGTGGGCGTTCTTCTATTCAAGACGTTAGAACCGTACTTCAAAAAAGCGAAGAGCGCAGAAAACAACACAACAGAAAGTGGAGTAGTTCTAGAACCCGCCGATTTCATGACAGACAGTTGTTATGCCTTCATTGAAAAACAAGTGGCTTTTGGTCCACGTGTTCCAGGAAACACGAATCACATGGCCTGCGGAAATTGGCTCATTCAAAAATTCAAAAGTTACAATTGCACGGTTAAAGAGCAAGTAGGAACCATGCCCAATTGGGAAGGTGGAAATACTTCTGTTCGAAACATTATTGCTTCCATTCATGGCGACGCAAAAAAGCGCATTGTATTGGCTGCACATTGGGACAGCAGACCTTATGGCGATAAGGACCCAGACCCGAGTAAACACAAACAACCGATAGATGGCGCGAACGACGGCGCTAGCGGCGTTGGCGTTTTGTTAGAATTGGCACGTATTTCAAAAGATTTACCTGCAGACATTGGAATAGATTTTATTCTTTTCGATAGTGAAGACGGTGGCAAACCTGAGTGGGCTGAAAACGGCGCTAACGATGAAAAAAGCTGGTGTTTAGGTTCTCAGTTGTGGGCGAATCAAAAGCCACAACGCACCATGCGCTATGCGATACTGTTAGACATGGTGGGTGCAGATGGAGCACGCTTTAACAAAGAAGGATATTCTATGCAAGCTGCAGGAAATGCTGTAAATAGAATCTGGGGAAACGCTGCTAAACTTGGTTACGGTGAATATTTTCAAAATGAAGAAACAGGGGGTATTATTGACGACCATAAATTTATGATTGAAGCCAATATTCCTGCGTTAGACATTATTGATATGCGACCGAATTTCATGGGAACTCAGTTTGAATTTGGAAGCTCGCACCACACGCACGCAGATAACATGAGCGTGATAAGCAAACCAACTTTGAAAGCTGTAGGACATACTTTGGCCTACACCATTTGGAACTTACAATAAATTTAGAAATCGAGGTTTAGAGACAAGTAGAACACGCGCGGCATGACCGTGCGATCATCTACACCCCAAGCCCAATCGGCACGCATGTGATATCCTAACACTTTCGAACGCAATCCAAAACCGTATCCGTAAATGATTGGCTCTTTGTTGCTTCTCAATTGAACCGTTACTGGGGTTTGTGTTACCGTAATTGTGTTGAAGTCATTCGCGTCATCGTAAGGACTTTTTCCTGTCCAAGCGCTTCCAATATCAAAGAATCCGATGACCTGAAAATTATCTGCGAAATCTGATTTAATGGATCTGTTGCTTAAATATCTAAACAGTGGCAACCTCAATTCTGAATTACTCAAAAGAAAATTATTTCCGTTACGCGCATTAACATAAAATCCTCTGAGCGGTCCGGCAAATGCCTGAAACGTATAACCCTGTGTTGAAGAAACAAGTACCGAATTGTCTACTTTTTGTCCCAACCAATTGTCTACGCCTCCTAAATAATTCACCACTTTGTAATCGCCGAACGAACTGCTTCCACACAAACGAAAAGCGAATATTAAATCGCGATGAATGGGCTGGTAATGGCGGAAATCGAATCCCACAATGTATATAGAATTTTGTTCTTTCAACTTATCGGGTTGTCTGAAATGCTCTCCCCAAGCTTTGAAACGAGTTCCTGTTCTGTAGTTCAATCCTTTGATAAAGGTGTTATCAAAAATATACTCCACCTTTCCACCAATATTCCATTCGTTCTGATTCTTGTAGGATGCCGTATATGGGTCACTTGATAGGACTACCATGCGATCGTTTCGACCTATGGCTGTGAATTTTACAGCGCTTGTTTCGGTGAATGGATATTTCCATTCGTGGGTTAAATTATAGGTTTGCACGCGAATGGTGGCGTATTGCTGCGTGATTTCCTGTCCTTGCCTTTGCAATGAAATCTTGGTGTCCACTCGGTTCTTTAGATTTTCAAACGAAAAACCAAAATCGCTGTTGTTCAAATTCGCAGCAAGACGAACCCCTGCAGTGAATTTAAAATCGTCCATTAAATCTGAAATTCCAACTTTAAAAAACCCAGAGAAACCGGGAGTAATACTCGTTGGCCCAGTGAAATTCTGATAAAACGAACTTGCAAATTGATTGTCTACGGTAGATTGAAGATAGCTCGTTGTATAATTGATCAAGTAATTTCTGAATCTTGGTATCTCAATTTTCGAGGACGCTATTGAATCTGAAGCTTGCGCAATACTTTCAACATTCTTTTTTTTATCGCTTGGAAAAGCAAAGTTTTCTGTGTCTATTCGAGTCGGATCTTTCTTTTTAGCAGTCCAAACCATTTCTGAATAGGGCTCATTCTTTTCCTCTGTCTTATTCTCGTCGCCTTCTACTTCTATGGCTCTATCGTTTATTAAATTCTCTGAAAGCGCATACGGAACTCCCAACTCTTCAATAAGCCAAACCGCGCTGTCACAGCTCTTATTGATAAAAAAACCTAGCGAATTTCTATTGGATTTCTGCAAGACCTCGGTAACATTGTAATACCTGTAATGTATTGTCGTATCAATACTTGCAATTGCGCTGTCTCTGTATACAGAACATCTTTCATCGTACAACAGCTTCGAACGAATAAACTGAACTTTATCGTCCTTCGCAATGGCCAACATCTTGTCGGAATATTTAGCATTGGTGAGCTGAATTAAATCTTCACTCTTGTAATCATCTGTTAACTTCAATTCATAGATGTGATAAATATTTTCTGAGGAGCGAATACTGTCGTGACATTTCAACTCCAAGTGTTCTCCCCTATTCGAACTAAAAAATATGGAGGTTCCATCGCTTGAGAAAATGGGGTTAATGTCATCGAAATTATCGTCGGTTACTTTCTTTGGAACATTCGCAGTAATTGGCAAAAGATAGATATTCGTTTTCCCATTTAATGTACCGCTCAGCACAATGTTCTTACCGTCTGGACTGTAATTCATGGAAAGAACTTTCTCAATCTGAAACAATTCTTTCGAAGATGCTTCCTTGCTATCGCATTGATACGTGTTCAAATGTAAGCGACCATTTTTCTCAGTCACATAGGCCAACATATTACCGTTGGGATGCCAAGTAATTTGCGGAGTACTCTCGTCTGGAATTCGATCACTTCGAAAATCTCCGCGTGCAATGCGCTTATTTATTTTCAGTTCTTTGTCATAAATAAAAACAGAATATTCACCTTGGAAGTGCGCGCTGTATGCCCATTTTTTAAAATCACTCGAGGGTGTTACATGACCGTAACTGTATTTGAATTTACGTAGGAGTTCGGGTTCTAAAAACTGAAATTTCTTTCTTTTCACCTTGAGAGAAACCAATTCCTCTTCCACTTTTTTCAAATCCCTTCCTTGCTCAATGAACCTCTTAAAATCATTGACAACTGTTTCCGTATTTCTACCTATAACATATTGAAATCCCCCGTCGGTTCCGCGGAACAATTGAGTCATGTTAAGAATTCCTAGTACTACATTTTCCCCGTAAATATTTCCGATATACGACCAAAAGCTTTGCCCTACCATTGCAGCTTGTCTTCCAGTAAGTCTGTGAATATTTGGATACCGAGCAACTGTAAACCAATCCTCTGTATTTCTCTCGCTTGTTCTTTGATCCTTCAAGGCGGCGTATCGAATTACACCTTCAGAAAACCATGTGGGTATTGCTATTCGATTATTTCCACGCACCATGCTTCTCCAGTCTCCCCCGTAAATTAATTGCAGATACATAATTCTAGAAATGCCCAAGGATATTTGCTCACGAAGCTGCTCATCTGTGCCTTCGAAGTACACAAACATTTTGTTTCCTAAAATATTGGTGGCCCCACCAATGCTCGTGGTTTCATCATCTGTCAATCCTAAATTACTCTGCCTGAATTCACTCTGTTTATTGAATACAAGAACTTGTATCTTATCGTCGAGCTGCACATTGAAGAATTTTTGAAGACGAACTCTTTCTTGCTCGCAGTAAACCAATGTGCGCTGTGCAATTAATTTCCCCCCATCGTAGAAATACACTTCGAAATTAGAACCAGGAAAATAATCCCAATCGAATGTCTTGTTCTGAAGTCTGTTTTTCCCGAAAGAAACATTGGATCCTTTGTAAAACTGGGCTTGCCCTGCGAAGGCATTCAATACCAACAGCACAACTAAAAAATAAAACGGCAGTCCCCTTTCGCGAATCATACTACCAAAGTACGCGTATTTTCGCAAACATAAAATACCTCTTCGCAATGAATATTCAATCTTTTCAATTCAACGCCTTTTCTGAGAATACCCATGTCATTTGGAACAGTGAAAAACAAGCGGTTATCATTGATCCCGGGATGAGCAATCGTATTGAGGAATCTGAGTTTCTTTCTTGGTTGAAATCGGAAGAATTGACTGTTGTTGATGTTTGGCTCACACACTGCCACATAGACCACATTATGGGATTGGATTTTTGTTTTCGCGAATTCGGATTGAAGGGGATAGCGCATGCTTTAGACCAAGTAAATATTGAACGAAGTGAATTGGTGGCAGGTATGTATGGCATTCCTTACACCGCAGGACCCGAGCCTGAATACCTTCTTCAAGAAGGAAAAATGAATAGACATAATTTCGAAACAGAAGTGCTATTCGTACCCGGACACAGTCCCGGACATGTGGCATTTTATTTCGAAGAAACAGGAGCTGTTTTTAGCGGCGATGTGCTGTTCGAAAGAAGCATCGGAAGAACGGATTTACCAGGCGGCGATTTCGAAACACTGGCGCATTCTATTCGAACAAAAATGTATACGCTTCCTGAAGAAACTGTGATTTACAGCGGACACGGAGACACGACTACCACTGGCGCAGAGAAAAGAGAGAATCCTTTTGTGAAAGGAGAATAACTACTTCTTGTAATTTTTTTCGTAGAAGGAAATCCAATCTTGCACTGTCATTTTCGTCACCAGCTCTGCAATTAAATCGTAGGGAATATCTTCCATTTTTTTGAAACGTATACATGACTTTCCCATGTCTAATTTCGACTTGCAATGCTTGGGATATTCTGCAACAAACCAATCGTACAATTCTGGTTTCGCATACACGCCCATGTGATACAATGCAATGAAATTTTTCTGTGAGGCCAACGCCAAAAATGGAAGCGGCAATTTCGGATCGCAATGATATCCATCTGGATAAATCTTATGCGGAACTACGTATCCAATCATTCCGTAACTCAACTGCTCTTCGAATCCTTTTGGTAGATTTTTCTTAATGAGCGATTGAAGCTTTTTTATTACCACTTGACGATCTTCGGGAAGACCTTCAACATATTCCTTTACTGAACTCATAGCTTATCTGATTTTTTTTCGAAATTTCAATCAATTTACACGCGAAACATTTTCTAAAAATGCTTCTCCACGAAATCTTTGCAATAATCATCTATGAGTAAACGAACTCTTCTAAATTCATTCACAATTTCTTCTTCCGTTCCTGAAGCCTTTGCTGGATCTGGGAAATTGTAATGGAATTTTTCTGCGTTGGTTGGAAAATACGGACATCGTTCCTTCGCGTTGTCGCAAACAGTTATCACACAATCGAAATCGATGTGTATGTATTCATCGACGTGATTCGACGTGTGGTTTGAAAGATCAATTCCAACTTCGTTCATGATTGAAATGGCACGCGGATTTACGCCGTGTGTTTCAACGCCTGCGCTGTATACGTTCGCTTTTTCTCCAGCGTAATGACGAAGGAATCCTTCGGCAATTTGACTTCTGCAGCTGTTACCTGTGCAGAGAACTAAAATGTTTTTCATGCGGAATAATATTTTTTCTTGAGGAATAAACTGGCTTTCACCAATAGAATAAGAACGGGCACTTCCACGAGCGGACCAATGACACCGACGAACGCTTCAGCTGAATGAATTCCGAAAACGGAGATTGCAACTGCAATGGCTAACTCGAAATTATTTCCTGTTGCGGTAAAAGAGATTGCTGCGTTTTTCGCGTAGTCTACCCCCATGGATTTATTAACGAAAAAACTCACGAAAAACATGAGCGCAAAATAGATGACAAGTGGAACCGCAATGCGCAAAACATCGAGCGGCAGTTCCAAAATTTTATCGCCTTTCAAACTAAACATTAACACAATGGTGAAGAGCAAAGCGTAAAGTGTGATGGGCGAAATTTTCGGAATGAATTTGCGGTTGTACCATTCTTCTCCTTTCGATTGAATGAGAAAATAGCGCGTGAGAAATCCGGCAAGAAACGGGATTCCCAAATAGATTAAAACGCTTTGTGTGACTTCACTCATTGGCACAGAGACACTGAAGTTTCCGAGCCCCAAGGTATTCGGAAGAACATTAATGAAGAGCCACGCATAGAAAGAATAAGACAGCACTTGAAACACGCTGTTCAATGCTATGAGCAACGCGCCGTACTCTCTGTTTCCTCCTGCCAAATCATTCCAAACAATAACCATGGCAATGCATCGCGCAAGTCCGATTAGAATTAATCCGACCATGTAATGCGGCTGATCGCGAAGGAAAACGATGGCTAAAACGAACATGAGAATGGGACCCACAATCCAATTCAAGAGTAACGAAAGCGTCATTACTTTTTTATCTTGAAACGCCTTCGGCAAGAGGCTGTAGTTCACCTTTGCTAGGGGAGGGAACATCATTAGAATTAATCCAATGGCGAGCGGAATATTTGTGGTTCCAACTGAAAGGCTGTCCGTAACACTCGCTATACTTGGAAAGAAATAGCCCAACCCCACGCCAATAAGCATGGCTAGGAATATCCAAAGGGTCAGGAAGCGATCGAGGAATTTTAACTTCGGTTGCATAAGAAATATGAATTAGCAGCAACCTCCTCCAGGTGTGCAGGTTGTATTTGTATTCGTGCCGATTGTATTCAAGTTCACCTTCAACTTACTCGCTGGAATTCCGCATTTGTCTTGCGCACGACAATTGGTTTGGGTTGAAATCATTTTGAATTTTCCATCTGCAAAAGCCAGGTTGTATTTTCCAATAGTTTCCGATTGGTATTCTACTTCCACATCAAGATCATTGATGTCGAATAGATTTTCCGATTGAAGAATAATGCCTAGGAACTTTGAAGGAGCTAGTCTGTGATCGAAATCGTTTGCTTCCCACAGTTGGAAGCTCGCCGTTTTTTCATTGCGCACGGTACCGCCGCAATCGATGTAGTGTTTTGCAATGAGTCCTACTTCCGTCACATGAAAATGCGCAGGAACAGTTTGTCCGTTTGGTAATTCGAAAACGAGTGTATCCGCTTCGTTTAATCGGCTTTTCAATTCTGAGATTTTCATTTTAACAGCATTTATTTTGTTTCGAAATTTTATTCTCTATTGTTTCAAAATAGATTTTTAACTTTTGAATGGTCTTTTCATTCAAGCAGTAGCAGATGGTGTTTCCTTCAATAGATCCTTGAATGATTCCAGCTGACTTCAGTTCTTTCAGATGCTGTGAGACCGTGGGCTGCGCAAGGGGCAATTTGTTCACAATATCTCCGCATACACACGATTCCACATTCATTAAATATTCAACAATAGCAATGCGCGCAGGGTGCGCAATGGCTTTCAACAACGAAGCTGTTTCGTTTTGTTTCTTATTGAATAAATCTGATTTCGTGGCTCCCATGCAGTATTTGTATATTGCAATATTACGATATTCTTCGAAAGATGTTATACAAGATTCTAAGAAAGATGTTGCACAAGGTTCTGCGAAAGGTGTAAAACAAGTTCCTGCGGAAGGTCGCTACGCGAAGCGTCCTTGCAAAGCACCTTGTGAAACACCTTGCTCCGCAACTAGAAAACTTCATGCATAAAAAAAGGCTTCCGAAGAAGCCTTTCTCTGTACCCAGAGTGGGAATCGAACCCACATGCCCGAGGACACACGATTTTGAGTCGTGCGCGTCTACCAATTCCGCCATCTAGGCATTTCCTCTCATTAGAGGAGTGCAAATATAAACACGTTTTTTACTTTCCAACTACAGCTCTGAAAATATCTAGGATATTTCCCCAAAGCATAAGACCTAAAAGAAGCACCATTCCTACAACTTGCGCCTTTTCTAGAATCTTTTGACTCACTGCTCTTCCTGTAATCATTTCCCAAAGCAAGAACATCACGTGTCCGCCGTCTAATGCTGGAATAGGAAGCATGTTCATGAAGGCTAAGATTAATGAAATGAAAGCTGTGCGTTCCCAGAAAATGGCCCAGTCCCATTGGTCTGGAAACATCTTCGCGAAAGATCCGAAACCTCCCACTTGCTTCGCTCCTGATGAAGAGAACAAATATTTCAATTGACTTCCGTAGTCTGTGAATGTCTCCCACGCCCATTTCGCTCCAGCAGGAATAGCAGCGAAGAATCCGTAATGAAGGGTTTCCACACCGAATTGTTTTACGTCTGCTTTCGGAATGAATCCGATTGTTCCATCGTCGTTAACGCCAACGTTCAACTGAACTTCCTGTCCGTTTCTCTTCACCCACATTGGAACGGTTTGTCCTTTCTTGTTGTTCAATTCCGCTTTAATGTCGTTGAAGTAGATGGAATGAACTTCGCCCAAACCAATGACACTGTCTCCTTTAACCAAACCTGCTTCAGCCGCTTTGTTTCCGGCAACTACGCTATCGACAACACATGGCAATCTTACGGAGAAAGGCGCAGTCTTCACTCCACCGTCTACCAATTGCTGACCAATGTTTGCGGGGATGGAGATGTCCATTTTCTGTCCGCCTCTTTCAATGGTCACGGTTGAAATATTATCTACGAGAAGTGATTTGTTTACTTCGCTGAAGCTTTGTGGACGCTCTCCGTTCAATGCTAAAATTTTATCACCTTCCTGGAATCCGGCTGCTTTCATGGTTTCGTTCACGTGCACACCGAACTTCACATTTTCAACGGGAAGAACATCGCGTCCCCATACTCCGAGTATAATGGCATACAGTACGAATCCAACGATCATGTTCACGATAACTCCGCCCATCATGACGATGAGTCGTTGCCAAGCTGGTTTCGCGCGGAATTCCCAATCTTGTGGTGGAAGAGCCATGGCATCTTTGTCCATGCTTTCGTCTACCATACCGGCGATCTTTACGTATCCGCCTAGTGGCAGCCAACCTATACCATATTCGGTGTCACCTTTTTTCTTTTTTACTAGGCTGAACCAAGGGTCGAAGAAGAGGTAAAATTTCTCTACTCGAATTTTGAATAGGCGTGCTGGAATAAAGTGCCCCAGTTCATGAAGTACAATAAGAATGGAGAGAGAAAGTATAAGTTGAAAAGCTAAAAGCATAGACGTTATTTGTTGAATCAAAAGTACATCGCAGAAAATGAAAAGAAGTATTTTTTTTGTGAATGTTCTTGTGGAATTAAAAATGTTGGTTAAATTTGCACCTCTCTTGAAATCCCTGACGGGTGCTTTATTCTGGTTACGACAGAAGACTGAAGACAAAGAGGAGTTGTTTTTGTTGGAATGAATAGTTCCACTAAAAATGTTAAATTCCTTAGTAGCTCAGTTGGTTAGAGCACATGACTGTTAATCATGGGGTCCCTGGTTCGAGTCCAGGCTGGGGAGCGAAGCCTTGCAAAAATGCGAGGCTTTTTTGTTGGGAAAATATTCCCTTCGGGACGTATCCACGCAGTGGACCAATCCCGTTGGGATGTATCCGATTTGCGGATGTATCCACCTAGTGGACTAATCCCGTTGGGAATAAATCTACATTGCGAAGCATTCGGATTTGTGTAACTTCGTATGAATCGAAAACGCTTAAAGAAAAAGATCCTTGTTATGTATCGAGAAATTGAAATCGACAGAATACAACTTACAATAATGGGGGTTAAATTTCCTAATCTCGCGGAATTGGAACGCACTGCAAACGCCATAGGTAGCAATATGTTTGAAGGGTTTGAGCCTTCCAGAGAATTGGTGCAATTGTATATTGATTGGAAATCGGGAGCAATAACAGAATCAAAACTATTGGCTGTACTTCATGCAAAAGTCGGGAAATAAATACAATTATCTCGATCCGATAAATCAGTACACCCTCAAGAATGGTGTGCTCCGCAATCTTCCGAATATTGAAGATGAAAAAGTTTTGCTTGCCTACGAAAGTTTCAAAGTTTCGAATCGCATCGAGGAGCTATTCGATAATCCTATTTCAATTGTTGATTCGTCGGCACTCTTGAAAATTCATCAGTACCTATTTCAAGACGTTTACGAATGGGCCGGTGAAAAACGAAAAGTAGAAATAAGCAAAGACGGCAAGCAGTTTTTCCTGACGAACTTATTCGATACTGCCCTTGTCTTCATTGATAATCTCATTCTTGAATACAAGGCTCTGAATAAGACAGACAAAAATGCTATTGCTTCGAAACTCGCTGAGATCCTAGATAACATAAATTATCTTCACCCTTTTCGTGAAGGAAACGGGAGAGCTCAGCGAGAATTTATTCGAACACTAGCACTCGAAAAAGGCTTCAGTCTAAATCTGAATCCACCAGACAACAAACTTGTCTATGAAAAGTATATGCAAGGAACGATCAATAGCGATTTGAATCTGCTGACATCGTTGATATTTGATAAGCTCGACCTTCTGAGGGAATAGTTAGTATCACAAAAATCATTACTATGTTTTTCAATGACTTACGGCTCTTATTGCCGAAAAATACAATTTTCATCACTTTTCGGCAATAAGAAGCCTATATTTGTGATATTCAAATGATTAAGGAATATCATGATAGCACGAGAAGATTACCTGAAAAAACTTAGATTACTTAAAGATCAAAATCTGATAAAGGTGATCACCGGCATTCGTAGGTCTGGGAAATCTTCCTTGCTGCAAGCCTTTAGTCTTGAATTGAAAAACAACGGCATATCGGATTCAAACATTCTATTTTTCAATTTTGAAGAAAGAGAAAATATTCAATTGAATCACTGGTCAAATCTCTACGATGAGATTATTCAAAAGACTTCCGAAACAGAAAAATATTATATTTTTCTCGATGAAGTTCAATTGATCACCGACTTTGAAAAATTAGTCAATGCGCTTTTCACCAAAAAAAATATCGACCTGTATGTAACGGGGTCCAATGCCTATTTACTCTCCAGTGAATTGGCAACGTTGCTTTCAGGAAGATACATTGCTATTAACATTCACCCGTTCTCTTTTAAAGAATACACGCAAGCGTTTTCAGAGGACGGAAACACAGATAGGCTGTTCAGAAAATACATGAACGCCAGTTCATTTCCTGAAGCCGTTAGTTTGTCGAAAATCGATGAAAATCTTGTGAATGATTATTTGCAAACGATATACAATACCGTTGTCATAAAGGATATTGCAACGCGATATAAATTAAGAAATTTATACAACCTCAAACGATTGATTGATTTCGTTTTTGAGCATGTTGGTTCTTATCTCTCACCTACAAATATTGCAGAGGAGTTGAGTAAAGCCAATAAAAATGTTTCTCACCACACGATAACCAAGTACCTCGACTTTCTTGTTAAGTCGTACATACTTTATCCGGCTGCAAGATTCGATATAAAAGGAAAAGAACTTCTTCAATCTAACGAAAAATATTACCTCATAGATCTCGGATTAAAGAACATTACCACTACCAATAAAGTTGACGGAAATCTTGGACACAAATTAGAAAACGTCATTTATTTCGAGTTGCTGCGAAGAGGTGGAAAAGTATATGTTGGGAAAAACAATGAAAAAGAAATTGATTTCATTGTGCAAAAGGCAAACAACGAATACGAGTACTATCAAGTAGCCTACACCGTAAGCGACGAGAAAACACTTGCAAGAGAACTTGATGCGTTTCAAAACATACGAGACGGATATCCGAAATATCTTTTAACCATGGACTTTGACACAACGAATATTAATGGTATTCAAAAAATAAATGTCATTGACTGGTTGCTTGGTTAATCAACCCAATCTCATCAAAATTCAAAACACTTGAAAAGTTCAACCTCTAGTTGATAAATATTACCGCACAACTTTCTCTTTACCACTTAATTTTAATGGATAATCATGACTTGTGAATTCGAAAGAGATTTTTAGAAATATTAACGATTGGAATGATTTCATTTCACACCTTGAAACGCTCAACAAAAAAGAAAAAGGAGATGCCTTTGAATTGTTGAGCAAACTGTATTTCAAACTTTCTCCGAAATACAACTTCTATGATGAAGTGTGGATGCTTGCTGATGTTCCAATTAGTGTTCTTGAAGAGTTGGGACTACCCGGACATGATTTAGGGATTGATTTAATCGCGAAGAGCGGAACGGAATATCACGCCATTCAATGTAAATATCACTCAGATAAAAATCAGTCTGTCACGTTCAAAGAAGTGTCCACCTTTATCTCACTTCTCGAGAGCAACAAAAAATTCACGCAAGGATATATCTGTTCTACGGCAGATTTAACCTCTCGGAATTACAATAAGCTCAACACAAAACCAATTAACCTTATTCTTTCAGATTCTTGGCAAGAGTTAGGAAAAGATTTTTTTGAAAATGCACGACAATTCCTTTCGAAAAAGAAAGTTTCGTTGGTGCCGTATAAGCCCCGAGATCATCAGAAAAAAGCACTTTCAGACGCTGCTGAATATTTTACTCAAGAGGAAAACACAAGAGGAAAGCTTATATTCCCTTGCGGTGCGGGAAAGAGTTTAACAGGGTTCTGGATGATAAATGAATTGAAATCGAAATCTACTTTGATTGCAGTTCCCAGTTTGTCATTGGTAAAGCAAACGCTTGATGTCTACTTGCGCGAAATTGTTGCGCAAAAACGAAAAATAAAATGGTTGTGTATATGCTCAGATGAAGGCATTGGACAAGGCGATGATGTTGTATTCTTTACAGAGAATCTCGGAGTTCCCTGTCAGACCGATCCAGCATATATAGAGCAATGGCTAAAAACAAATAGCAAGGAAGAGATTATTGTTTTTACTACTTATCAAAGTGGAAGACTCATTGCAGATATCAGTAAGAAACTCAACTACTCTTTCGATTTAGGAATTTTCGATGAGGCACACAAAACAGTAGGCTCAGACAAAAAACTTTTTTCTCATCTTCTTTTCGAAGAGAATATTTCCATTGCGAAAAGAATCTTTATGACCGCTACCGAACGATTCTATCATGGAACTAAAGATGATATTATCTCCATGGACAATTACGAAATCTACGGAGATACTTTTACGCAAATGAGCTTCAAAGAAGCCATTGATTTAGGTTTGCTAACTGACTACAAGGTTATTACCATTGACGTTAAAAAATCTGAGATTGCTGAATTCATTAAAGAAAATAATCTTGTTCAATTGAATGAGAAATGGGGGAAGGAAACGGAAGCTCGTTCACTGGCATCTATGCTCGCGTTGAGAAAGGCTATGAAGAAGTTCCCGATTAAAAATGCGGTTTCTTTTCACTCGTCTATTGACAAAGCCATTCGAAACAAAGAACTTCAGAATTACATAACCGACACGTATCACTACGACCCCATTGAGTCTTATACGGTATCTGGAAAACTTCCGACTTCCAAACGAAATGTTATTGTGCAGGAGTTTGCAAGATCTCCAAAATCGTTAATCACGAATGCGCGTTGTTTAACGGAAGGAGTCGATGTTCCGAACATTGATTGTATTGTATTCTCTGACCCAAGAAAAAGCAAAGTAGATATTGTGCAGGCCTTGGGAAGAGCGCTTCGCAAAAAAGAAGGGAAAGATTGGGGCTATGTGGTATTGCCCGTTATCTATGATGAAGAAACGCAAGAGATTGACAACGAAAATTTCGAAGAAATACTTTCCATTGTCAGAGGATTAGCCTCGAACGACGAGCGAATTGTTGAGTATTTCAAAGAAAAAAATGACCCTAAAGGCTCAAAGAAAAAATCTCCAGGTCAATTCCAATTGGAAGTGTTTTCTGAATACTTGGATGAAGCCGAATTATCTAATCAGTTGGAAATTCGGTTGTGGGATAAACTGTCTCAACTAAGCTGGATGCCATTTGAGGAGGCAAGGGAATATTCAAGAGAGCTTGGGTTGAAAAATAATCGAGAATGGCGTTTTCACACCAAATTGAATATGCCGAATAATATCCCTACGAAGCCAGATCTAACATATTTTTCAGAATGGAAAGGTTGGGGAGATTGGTTGGGTTACATAGATAATTCCTCAAAGTTTAAAGTATATCCATCATACGACGATTCGAAAGAATATATTATCATATTTAATATTCAATCCTTTGATGAATGGCGTGAATTTGTAAAATCAAAAAAATTCCCAGCAGGATTAATTCCAAAGACACCCCAATATTTTTACAAAAATAAAGGTTGGATTAGTTGGGGAGATTTTTTAAGTACAGGGAATGTTTCTGTATCCAAGAAAAAATACATGTCATTTTCTCAAGCTAAAAACTTTATAAAAAATCTTCAGTTAAAAAGCTCCTCGGATTATCGAAAATATTGCAAGGGTGAATTTAAAACACTTCCTCAAAAGCCAAATGATTTACCTGTTGCTGTTTCCGAAATTTATAAAAACGATGGTTGGAAAGGGTTTCAAGATTTTTTGGGTTATGAAGAACAAATAAAACCTGCAAAGCAAAATTGGTTAAGCTTTGAATTGGCAAAAAAGAAAATTTTAAGCTTTTCAATAAATTCGAATAAAGAATGGAGAACGTTTATAAAAAGTGAACACTTCCCATTAGATATCCCGAAATCTCCTGACCGAGTATACTCAAGCACAAATGAATGGAACGGGTGGGCTGATTTTTTAGGAAAAAAATAAATACCAAACTCATCGCTCCCTTCGGGATAAAAAATAATTAACGCACCGCTTCTTCCAACTTCGCAATATCGAACTTCGACATTTGCATGAACGCGTAAGCTGCTTTCGGTGCGGTTTCCGGATTGGTCATGAGCTTGCCTAAGATGCTTGGGACAATTTGCCAAGAGACGCTGTATTTATCTTTCAACCATCCGCATTGACCCGCTTGTCCTTCTTGCGTGAAGTAATTCCAGTAATGATCTATTTCGTCTTGCGTGTCTAATGTTAAAACGAAAGAAAGCTTTTCGTTGAACGACATGCCTTGCGGTCCGTTGTTCAAACTCATGAAACGCGCGCCTGCCATTTCGAAAACACTCGCCATGGGGTTTTCAGAAATCAATTGAAAATCGGCAAAGACTTCTTGTAATACGCTGCCATGCCTTTTGCATCTTCCGCCCACAAACACGTTGAAAATTTCGTTGCCATCTTTTTAATTTTTTGATTCTACATAATTCTTAAAACGATCGAGAATCATCTGCCAACCTATGCGCTGCATGTCATGTCTTGCTGCCATGGTGAATGTAAAACTTCCAACTACAACTAAATCTAATTTAGCCGCAGGACAATGCCAATCGTCTCCTGCGAAATTCCAGTTGCAAATGTGTTCAGGTGTGGTCCACATCTTCCAAACATTTTCAATAGAAGAATTGCTGTGCGTTTCAATTTTTATCATGATGCAAAACTAACAAAACAAAAAAGAAATCTAAGCTTGGGATTATTTCGAACTACCTTGAAAAAAAATAAATCAGATGTGCTTTTCCGCTACAGCAAGTTTTTCAGCATCTATAGTCATTGGAGCCATTGGCGTTGCCACTTTCAAGAAAAGCAAAGATTCCAATTTAAAATTCTTAGGAGCGATTCCTTTTTTGTTCGCAGTGCAGCAGTTTACGGAAGGCTTCGTGTGGCTGAGTTTCAACCAATCCGACTTTCATTTTATTCAAGCCGCAGCCACTAAGGTGTTCTTGTTTTTCGCTTGGGTGTTGTGGCCCATACTTATACCTTATTCCATTTACAAATTGGAAATGCCCGGTGTAAAAAAGAAAATCAACTTTTACCTTTTCCTCCTCGGATGCGCTTCTGGCTTGCATTCGATGTACATGCTCTTCGCCGATCACGTGCAGCCGTTGGTGAACGACTTTCACATTGATTATATCGTCTCTACTTCACCCTTTGAAAAAAAGATTCAAGTCATTCAGCAAATCAGTTATGTCGTTGTGACAGTGTTGCCTTTGTACGTTTCTTCTTTGAAAGGCGCGAAGGTTTTAGCAACTGCTAACTTCATTGCATTGGTCTTGGCATTTATCTTTTTCAAACATTCGTTGCCAAGTACCTGGTGTTTTTTCGCGGCTATTTTAAGTGGAATTATTTATTGGATTGTTCGAGTGAATTGGAAGAAGACCATTGTTTAACTGAATTCAGTTTCATAAAAAAAGCCCTTCCGAGTGGAAGGGCTTTTTTATTACCTAATCACTAACTACTTCTGAACCATCATACGTTGTGTTTGAAGTTCTCCATTATAGATGGCTTCCACAAAGTACAATCCGTTTGCAAGTGGACGCTCGAAGGTGATGTTCGTATTTAGAATACCGTCAACTGAATAACGGTTGCTCCATACTTGACGACCCATAGCATCTACTACGCGAATTTGAACGTTCTCTGAAGTCACTCCAGAAAGATTAATGTTTACATCTGTTCCGTGTGTTGGATTCGGATACAAGCTCATGTTTACTTCATTCGCTATTTCCATTCTTACTGCTTGGTTAGCTGCTTGACTTCCGTCTGCAATCATACCAGCAGATCCAACAATACTCATACAGAAAGGAGTACCCCATTGGTAGTCTGTTCCAGTGTATGGTAAAATTGGAGCAGTGCGCACTGAGTATGTTTTACCGTATTGCAATTGCAACACACTACCCAAGTTAATGTAGTTTGAAGCTGCGCCTCTGTTTACAGAAATAGGAAGACCTACTGGTTGACTTTGAGCGTCTAACTCAGTGAATTCCCAACGCCAGTTCGTTGAACCACATACCCATGGCAATGAAGCTACAACAGCACCACGGAAACGTGGACCAGCAGCACAACGGTCAGTTGTACGAAGAACAGTTACCGGCTGAGTAGCTGTGCTCATGGTACATGGAGCTAATCCAGGTACAGAGATAGTCTCAGCAACACCAGCACCGTTGTTGATGGTGTATGTGTTTGTGATTAACACGTTGTAAGTAGATCCGTATGGCAATGTTGGCAATACGCTGCTCAATACACAGATGTCTGAGTTTTGCGTGCGTGTATATACGTTACCTGAAGCAGGTCCGCTTATTCCTGTGAATGTATACGTGTAGCTAGTACCCGTTGCACCCGCCCATGTTGCTTTGAAATATTGACACAATGTGTATGGACCTGGACCGTAGTCACATCCACCACGTTTCAACATCTTCGCACAGATAGAGTACGTACCCGTACCTAAAGCACTGTTGTAGTTACGCACACCGATTTTGTAGACTTGACCTGCAGTTAATCCGTAGTGGTTCAAAGTTTCACCACCCAAACCAGACATTGCATTCTCTTCTGCTACTAAAACACCAGCAGCCGTTTGCAATTCAATTAAGATATCGGCAGACGATGAGTTAACAACGATGCTAACACCTTCTGAAGTTGCAACGAATTGGTGCCACTTGTCTTCACCGGTCAAACAAACTGTTTGAGCAGAACCCGAAGCTGAAGCATTTACAAGTGTACCGTTTATAGCGTTACAGTTTGGCCAAATGCTTGTAGTCATTGAAGTTGCGTTCGTTGGATTTTCACCTGCAACAGTTGAACAACCTTCGTTGATTTGTCCGTTACAGTTGTCGTCAAATGCCGTGCTGCAAGACTCTGTTGCAGTAGGATTAACAGCTGAACTGTTGTCGTTACAATCGGTAGCATCTGTTACATATCCTGCTGGAGCACCTAAACAAGTGTAACCTTGTATTGAAGTTGAAGCATTTCCGAATCCGTCACCATCCAAATCAGCATAGTAAGTTGTACTTCCTCCAGTTGCTGTAACATCCCAAACACATGATGCTGGATTAAAGCTTGCCGTTTCATAGCATGCTAATGTTGGCATTGCTGGAGCAGGATCAATAACTAAATTAATATCAACCATATTATCACAAAATGTAGTTCCCTCAAATGACATTACATTAAGATGTATAAAGACATTTCCATTTTGAATATCCTGTGGTCCTGGTGTATAAACCGGATTTTGAATATTATCACTATTAAAACTTCCATCGCCTCCATTCCAATAAATATCAGCTCCTGGACTAACTACTGCATTAGAAAAACTATAGGAACCTCCTGCGCATACATGCAACTCATCCCATGGATTAACTACAGAAGGATCGATTACTGCTACCGGAGGAGCTACTAATGTAAGTACGAAACTAGAAGTAGCTAAACAACCATTTGCGCCAGTAACCGTTAAGGTTAGGGTTACACTTCCACTAGCTAAATCTGTTGAACCAACATGATATAGCGGAGACAAATCAGTATATGGACCACTGCCTGTTAAATATTGGAACCATCCGTTTCCTGTACTTGACCAGCTTGCTGTTCCACCTGAACCGGTAGCATTTTGATATAATAAGTTATAGAAAGAATTACCACATGCTGCAGCAGCTCCACCTGCATTGGCTAAA